>BNJU01000380.1_pt1 | contig 56041 bp, 75 predicted proteins | sample 8539281 | NCBI WGS metagenome assembly BNJU01 (sample SAMD00202456, study PRJDB9452) | human saliva metagenome | isolation source: human saliva | place: Japan
GGTAGGAGAAGAGGCCGCAACATTCCTTGCACAGCGACAGAAGGCTCCATCCCTGCAGTAGGTGGAAAAACGCGTCGTCAGAACACGCCTGATTGTAGGGGAACAACGCGATAGGCTTTTGAGATTCGAACTTTAAACTTTGAACATTGAGGGTTGGATATTGAGCTTTTGAGCGTTGAACTTGAATTTTATGAGATGATATCACCCTGAATTCCACAGCATGAACGGCCACACCCATAAGCAATAAAAGATAGAAAAGAACCAAAACAAAACAATAAAAATGAATAGCGGATTGACACAAAAACCTGACATGAAGTTCTAGTAGGAACCTCAGCTTCGGTTTCTTCGGCGTCAGATAGCTACGCCCCGCAAAGTGCAAACATTTCGAGAATCTTTCGCCTCGGCGCTGACCTCACAACTCTTAGTTATTTTCTGGATATTGCGTTGATGGGCATTCTGGCAACCCATCGTCGGAACACTAAGTGATAAGACATGGTGTCGCCGGGTCGCCGCATACCTTATTTATTTATAGGGCTGCCATGGCTGTTTTTCGTGATAGCATGCTGCCCAATGCCGGGTCGTTAGGCTCACCTGTGAGCTGCCATGATAGTCGGACTCATTGCATTGATGTTCCTCGACACGAGCATCAACAGCGGCCATGCAACCTTTCAAGATGCTCGTTGGTGACATGGTCAACGGAAAACAGAAAGCCTTAGCCTACAGTATTCAGAGCTTTCTCTGTAATGCCGACAGTATCGTGGGTTTTGTTTTCCCTTTCTTCCTGACGAAAATCGGCATTAGAAATGATGTCCCCAGGGGTGTAATTCCGACTCTGTCATCTGGCTTTCATGGCGGAGCGCTATGCTCGATACTCTGTGTGCTCTATACTACGCTCAAAGTGAAAAGAGTGGAACCCCTGCGGTGATTGGCGCGCGATATAACGGTGGAGACCAAGGTGGCTCAAGACGAAAAGAAAGAGGAAAGAATTGGCTGACCTTGTTGAAGAAGGCACCTGCCACATTTTGGCGTGTCGGATTGGTGCAGTTCTTCTGTTGGGCTGCGTTCATGTCCATGTGGGTTTACACGAATGGTGCTATTGCCGACACCTGTTGGGGAGTCGATATGCAGGATGCCCACGCTTCAACTTCCAAGGCTTATCAGGAAGCCGGCAACTGGGTTGGCATGCTCTATGCTGTCCAGGCAGTAGGAAGTGTGATCTGGGCCATGGTACTTCTCACAGTTCAAAACCGCAGTTGGGCTATATTGTGAGTCTTGTTCTTGGCGCAGTAGGCTTCTCTCTCGTGCCGTTTATCCATCATCCTTACGTTCAGTTCGTTTCATTCCTGCTCATAGGCTGTGCTTGGGCCGCGATGTTGGCCATGCCGTTCACCTTCGTTACGAATGCTCTTCAGGGCTATGGACATATAGTGCCTACCTCGACTGTTCAATGGAACTATCTGTGTCCTAGATTATAGCCTCACTCTGTGGTGGCGGTCTGCTGCTGGTGGGTTCAAACCAGACCAACATGATGTTTGTAGGCTGCAGTCTGCTACGGTATTGTGCGTTGAGCGTACTGACGATAAAAAGGAAAAAGCAAATGATTTTGTTTCGCGAATTGCAGGTGAAAGGGGTTGCGATTTACAGTATTCTACATGGCAGGAGGGGCAGCGATCTTCCCTGCTCTCGTTTGGCGTAGTAGGTTGTATGTGCATGTTGCTATCTCTATGTCACGGTACAGAATAGGCGGGTTCGTAGGTCTTTACTGGCAGGCAAGATTGAAAATGCATGACAAAGCGAAATAGGGTTAAATCTTATCAAATGAACTTTGCAATTGCTTTCATTAAACTTGTAAATTCAAACCGAAGGCACACTCTTGTCTCAACATGCCCTCATTTTTATGATTTTGCAATATGTTGACTATCAGGTTATTATGAAGTGCATTCAAATAACGCCCTGTGATCACGTTAGAAATCCATGCAATTTGCATCAAATGAGTTTCAAACCGCATCAGATTACCGCAATTTGGTGCAAATAGCGGTGTAATCTGCATCAAAATGCAGGGTGTAGTAGAATAGAGTTGCACAGCAAGAAGATAAAAACGGAGTCATCGAAGCTATAAAATGGCCTCGTACAAACGGAGAAATGGAGTTTTCATTTCTATTTGGTGTGACCATGAAGTGTTAAAAATGAGGAAGAAAAGTTGACAGAGACAAAAGCTCGACTCCCAACCCTCTCCAAGGAGAGGGGTGATATGTTCTCCAATTGTACTCTATTTGCTTTCTATTTCCAAGAGCTACTCCCTCTCCTTGAGAGGGGTTGGGGGTGAGGCTTTGTTCCTCTCTCTTTCTTTTTGTTTTGGGTTGGGGGTGAGCTTTATTTCCTCTCTTTTCTTTTGTTTAGGGAGTTGTGAGGCTTTGTTTTCGACTTTTCTCTTTGAGATTGCAATATAATCTTCCTCGTGCAAACGTTTGCATTATTATTTCTTGATTTTGTTTTTACAGAGAACCAACTCACGATTAAATTACTATCTCTTACAGAAAATTACTAACCTCGTATGAAACTGACTTTTAATATAAACTATGACACCGTATTCGGCGGCACATTGTTGAACATCGTAGAGACTGACAGTAAAGGAGCAAAGAAAACCTCCCAGTTCAGAATGAATAACCGTGATGGGAAAAGCACTGGTGGTGTGAGTTGAACCGCAAAGAGGCTGACCCTCAACACCTCGCGCTCGACTATTATTACAGCGTCGATCTGCGATTGGGCAGACAGCCGTCACGAGTGGTTACAGAGACATCGCTGAACCCAGTGCCGTTATAGGGCAGGAATATACCGCTTTACGACCATTGGGGCTGACGTTCCTGAGGATTCCTATCTCTACAGTTCGGCTTTTTACGGCGTGTAAATCGCCGTCCTTTGCCTTCCATTCGCCCTTCGGCTTACGACAAGACGGTGCGCCTCATCGTGCGTGCACCGCAGCTTCGCACATTCGAACAGCTTGCTGTAGTCGGTAAACCCAAGTCACCGGGTGCATGGGATGTGTTCAAAGGCACCGCCCATGTATGAGCATAATTCAATGAGTGGATTGTGATCTCAACGTTGAAACCCTTGATGGCGAGGTCTTTGACTCAAGTTTGCTGCACTCAACACGGCAGACAAACAGCATCCACTCTGGGAAATGGCAGCATGAACCGAGAGATACATCTGCCCGAAATCAAGAATGGTGAGGTGGTTGTCTCACGAACTTTCGCAGGCATTCTTCGATATCTGCAATCGTAAATTGGCCGAACGTTAGTGCTCGCCTTTCTCACTTCGTTCAAGGACAAGCTATGGTATCGAGCGACTTTGGCGACCTGAAACAGATGATAGATTGGGTGGTTGACCCATCAACGCGTGCTCCAGGTGCTGCCAATCAACGACACTACGACCACACATACATGGACAGATTCCTATCCATACAGCTGTATCAGCATCTCGCTCGCATCCGCAGGTATGCTGACCTCGAGGCAGCTGCCACCATTGAAAGAGACGGGAGAAAAACAATGATTTCGAGGCTTTTACGTCAGGAACTCAATGCTTTGAAGTCGATAGGATTATGAGCGTGTGAACGATGCCAAGCAGAAATATCTGCATGAAATCTATCAGCAGGAGAAAGAATGCTCAAGAGCAAGGCTTTCAAGCAGTTCTTTGCCGACAGCGAGGTGGCTTGTGCCCTATGCGGTATTGTTATTTGCGAGATAACATGCGGCTAGACTTTTCAACGTGGCTCGACCACCACGTAACTGGAACGCAAACAGCTCTACGCTCATCGCCGCAAAGAATATAAAGAAGTGGAATTCTTCTATTTTGTGCAGTTTGTTTTGAACCAGCAATGGAGGCCGTCAAGTGCCTATGCACGTGAGAGGCGTCATTCTGAAGGGCGATATCCTCTATCGGCGTCAATCGAAATAGTAGCGATGTGGATGGAACCGAAATTTCAACCTCAACGACGTGCCGGTGCACCGCCTGGATGACTTTCAGAACGGACAAAACTAGATTTCCATGCATAACCGATGAAAATGAGTGAAAAGACGGCTGTAAGTGGTGTCTGCTCCAGAACATGAATAAGTACTTTGATCTCACCGCATAGACCAGTGCTGGCTTCTTCCGCATATGGAAATCCCGTCTGATGCCGTGCATGGTTTGCTCGGACAGTTTGCCCGCATCGCTTGGCATGTCGTGAAGAAATCAACGGTTATGGCCTGCATTTTGAAGATCAGTTCACCAAACCGTTTATCAGCGATTGATTATTGACTCGTGTATTCCAGAACGCGCTGCAGAGTGAAGAAGGTTCTCGCACCACACATGACATCCTAGAGCTGCAGCCCGAGTTCAGCACTCAACGCAAAGTGGAAGCTGCCTCTGAGGGAAAGAGACTCGGATGCCGATATCTGGTTGCGCGACGGTCTTTATGCCCTGATCACAATGTGCTCTTTGTGCGCGACCGGAAAGACCTGAATAAGTTCCACCCACGCATCAGTGCGCAGTTCGACTTCACGCATGAAGCACTCTATGACAGCGATAAGGCAGTCTTCAACCGCATATACGACTACTATTATCGTCGCAATAACCAGTTCCTGTATCGTGAGGCCATGAAGAAATTGCCTAAAGCTTGTGCAGGGCAACGCATGCTTTGTGTAAAAGGAAGACCTTGGTATGGTGCCCGATTGTGTGCCATGGGTGATGAACAATCCTAAGATATTGAGCCTCGAACCGCAGTATGCGCGAAGGATCTCACGTGAGATGGTTACTTGGGCGCAATCTTATCGTTCGGTATGCACCATTTCAGCATGATACGCCTACACTGCGCCAGTGGTGGGACGAGGATTTCGAGCGCATGCAGCTACTACAACAGCATGCTCTATCGGGGCGGCAGCTCCGCACCCACTCTCGGGCTGGTTGGCACGTGATATTGTCAGCGTCACCTGATGTCTCCGAGCATGCTTTGCATCCTTTCAGGTGCAGGATTGGTTGGCAATTGACGAGAAACTACGCCTTGCCGACCAGAATGCGCAGCGCATTAACATCCCCTGCAAACCCGAAACATTACGGCGTTATCGCATGCATGTGAGCATTGAAGACCTCCTGCAGAATACTGATTTCGCGAGAATGTGACTGAACTCGTGCGTCAGTCGGGCAGGAATAGCCTTTTGAATGGTAATCCTACGATATCGACGGTGAGAGTCTGACTACGAGTTGGCTCACCGCCTTGAGGTTCGATGATGAACCCTTTTACTTTTTGAAAGGAACCACATGCAAAAACCCAAAACAAACAATTTATAACGAAACATCTACAATTCCTTTTCGCGCTGTTGTTAGTACCTTGTATGGCCGTGCGTGCAGACGGTTAAGTCGCCCTGACGGGCAAGGTTGCTGTGACGTTTTTCGCTGTCGCCAAGCGGACAACCCACTGGCGAGATGACGTTCAAGAATAAAGGGTGGTGAAGCTTCACACCTCGGTCTGGAGTTGGCAAAAGACAAAACACGCCTCAAGGGATTGAAGGAGACCGACCTGATGGACGGTTTCGATCACCGATACCAAGATTTCTGCGTTTGATGAGACGTGGCACCGGTGTGGGGACAGTTCAAAAGATTAGAAACCATTACAATGAATTGGCGGTTTCGCTGCATCACATCGTCAGACCGCAATATCATCATTCGTTCCCGCGTCTATGACGACGGCATGGGGATTGCGTTATGAGTTCCCCACAACAGCAGTCTCTCAACCATTTCACTCGGGGAAGAGCACACTCAGTTTGCCATGACAGAGCATCATACGGCTTGGTGGCTGCCGGGTGACTATGACACTGTGAGCAGGAAACACACGAAACAAAGCTATCTGAAATCCGTGAGCGTTTCAGAAGGCGGTCAATTGGAATAACTCTTCCATCTGGTGTTCTCACCGACGGGTGTTCAGACGGCTTTTACAGGGTGAAGACGCAAGACGGTCTCTATCTGAATATCCACGAAGCTGCCTGCATCGACTATGCCACCATGCACTTGAACCTCGACGACAAGAACTTTGTTTTTCGAGTCATGGCTCACTCCTGATGCCACAGGATTAAAGGGATGCATGCAGACTCCATGCTCAACACCGTGGCGAACGGTCGCGGTAAGCGATGATGCCCGCGACATGTTGGCATCAAGTTTGATACTCAATCTCAACGAACCTTGCAGTTTGAAGACACCAGTTGGATACATCCGGTGAAATATTGTGGCGTTTGGTGGGAGATGATTGTAGGCAAGAGCAGTTGAACTACACGGATGAATATCCTCGGTGAAGTTGGATGAGATGATTGGAGCAAGGCAAAACCCAACGGTGCTATGCTGCCAACACCGAACACGTGAAGAAATACATTGATTTCGCAGCTGCCAACGGACTCCAGCAGGTACTCATTGAGGGCTGGAACGTAGGTTGGGAAGACTGGGCGAATATGTGGAAATGGGATGTTTTCGATTTCGTTACGCCCTATCCCGACTTTGATATCAAGGCTTTGAACGACTATGCGCACAGCAAGGGTGTGAAACTGATGATGCACCATGAAACTCTTCGAGCGTCATCAACTATGAGCGCCACCTCAACGAAGCTTTCAATCTGATGGATAAATATGGATATGATGCTGTGAAAGGCGGTTATGTGGGCGATATTATCCCACGTGGTGACCATCATTTCTCACAGGCAATGAACAATCACTACCTTTATGTGGTCAAGGAAAGCGCTAAGCATCACATCATGGTGAATGCGCACGAAGCAACCCGCCCCACGGGACTTTGCCGCACATATCCTAACCTTATCGGCAATGAAAGCGCCCGAGGTACGGAATATGAAGCTTTCGGTGGCAGCAATCCCGACCACACTGTAGTGCTTCCTTTTCACTCGTCTTCAGGGTGGCCCAATGGACATGCCGCCTGGTATCTTAGAGACTCAACTCAAGACTTGGAGGATAATCCGAACTATGTGCACACCACCTTGGTGGGCCAGTTGGCGCTTTATCTCGTCATGTGGGGCCCAATCCAGATGGCAGCCGACCTGCCGGAGAACTATCAGAAGTATGCCGATGCTTTCCAATTCATCAAGGATGTGGCTGTAGACTGGGACGACTCACGCTATATAGAGGCTGAACCGGGCGACTATATCCGTGGCGCGCAAGGCAAAAGGTACAGACAATGGTCGGTTGGAGGCAAGGCGATGAGAACGGCATCAAAGTGTAGTGCGCCTTGACTTTTTGACAAGGGCGCTAAATACGGATACGCTTTATGCCGATGCAAAAGCAAACGATTATAAGACGAACCCCAAGGCTCACACTCATCACTAAGCGCATTGTGAAGAAAGGCGATGTGTTGAAGATTGACGAGGCACGTGGTGGTGGTTTTGCCATGTCACTCATCAAGAAATAAGTACTTTTGATTTAACCGACACCTAAACAATGAAAATCAGAATGTTCTGTATGACTGCATTAGCAGCCGCTATGATACAAAACTGTTCCGAGCACAGGATGTCTTCAACGAGATCGTCTGACAGTCCCAAGCAGACCGTTTTCAAACTGAATAGCTCAACACGCCCCCGTCGTTCGGCTGTATAACGACGGCATGAAAGGTAAGGCTGTGAAGACACTGAAGATGAAGGCGGGAAAAAGACCTTGGACATTATAGCAAAAGGTGATTTGCGTGGTAAGTTCTATACATTCGACCTCGGAAAGGGTGAGACGCCGGGCGTCTTTGCCAAGCCGTTGGGGTGAATGGGAAATAGAGGTGCTGTCATCAATCTGCACCCAGAGACCGAAGGCTGGTAGAACGACTGTCGACCCGCTTTGTATTCGGCTGCCGACATCAGTGACGTGAGATGTACGTGCGTGATTTCACGCATTCAGCTCCCGAGAGGGTCTCATCGATAAGTTCTTGGGCGTAAGGAATCAGTGTCAACAGACTATTTGAACGGCTTAGTGTGACCGCCGTCCACTTGCTCCCTTCGTTCGATTATGCCCTGCGACGAAACGATACAGCATAATCCGCCTTATAACTGGGGCTATGACCGAAAAACTATAACGTGCCGCAAGGCGGCTATTCCACTGATCCTTACCGCCCGGACGTGCGCATTCGTGAGTTCAAACAAATGGTCCAAGCACTTCACAAGGCAGATATACGTGTCATTCTTGACGTGGTTTACAACCATACTTTTCGACATTCAGCACAGCAATTTCAGTTGACTTATCCCGATTACTACTATCGCAAGAATGCTGATGGAACTTTTTCAACGGTTCGGGCTGTGGTAATGAAAACGGCTTCTGAAAAGCCATTGATGCGAAGTTCATGGCTCGAAAGTGTGAAATATTGGATAAACGAGTATCACATCGATGGCTTTCCGCTTCGACTTAATGGTATTCGCGATACCGGAAAACCATGAATGAAATCCGTGCCGAAGTCAACAAAATAGATCCCACTATCTATATCTATGGTGAGGGATGGAGTGCAGGTAGCTGTGCTTATCCTTTGGAGAAATTGGCTGTCAAGGCACATACGGCCCAATTACATACGGCACAGCTTTCAGTGATGAACATGCGGATGCCCTCCGCGGCCCTTTCAGCGATGATAGGGAAAGGGGGCTTTTTGCCGGTATCAAGGGCGCAGAAGAGAGCTTGAGTTTGGCATTGCAGGCGCCATTGCCCATCCTGATGTCGACATGTCAAAAGGTAACCACTAGCGCGAGCCGGGGCCGCACAGCCCACCCAACAGATTAGCTATGTCACTGTCATGACGATATGTGCCTGACACGACCGCCTTCGGTGCTTCTGTCCCCGGCATTCAAGACGACGAACCTATTCGTCCGACTTGCTTGTGACACTGCAGTGTTCACTTCCGCAAGGCTTCCTGTTCATCTTTGAGCGGTAAGAAATGCTGCGTAATAAGCGAGGTGTGCACAACAGTTTTTAGTCTCGATAGACATCAACGCCCTGAATTGGGCTGGCAATCAAGGAATATCCGCAGGTGTTTGCTTATTATCGAAGTTTATCCAGTTGAGAAAGAACCACCCTGCATCTTGACTTGGCGATGCTGCGCTCGTCAGAAAGCATTCGTTTCGCCCGTGAAGCCCCGGCTTTTTGACGAAGTGCTGCAAATCATGCCGGTGGAGATGCTCGAACAATATCATTGTCATTCTGAATAGCAGTCGCGAGACGCAGAAAAGTAGACATCCCTGCGGGCAACTGCACCGTTGTGCTCTGTGATGATACGATTAATGAGAGCTGAGGCGGATCAAGGCGGCAAGGTGACCGTAGATGGCCAGCGTGCATTGATTCTTCACGATTAAAACAACCATGAAATATGAAGAAAATAATTTTTCAGTTTAGCATTATTTCTGTCGGCGATGACATCCTTAGCATCGACAAATATTGACCGCATGGAGCCCGCCAACTGGTTTGTAAGCGAAAAACAGCTCGCTTCAGCTGATGGTTTATGGCAAGAATATCCGCACCCGCGCGTCAGTGTAGACTATCCGGGAGTTAAGATCGACTCTCTTGTGCGTCTCGATTCGCCCGACTATCTGCTCCGTTTATCTGAATATCGCGCAAAGCCCGAGAAATGATGCTCAACTTCAATGGGAAGAAAGTAGGCATCCCCGCAAGCACGCGAAATGAGTGGAGACAAGCGCATGGGGTTCACCAATTCAGACGTGCTCTCACATGCTTATGCCTGACCGTTTTGCCTCGGGCCACAACATGCACAAAACCTTTGAAGGAATGAATGCCTATGTTGTAGACCGTGCGAAGCCGAGTCCCGCCACGGTGAGACGCTGAAGGCATGCCAGCACTTGGATTATTTTCCAATCAATTGACGTCGCCAGCCTCGGGTTTACGCCTATTTTGGAAAAACGATGCGCTCTGATATTAATGATTACAACAACTATCATGGCTATGATACTAATAGACTATTATCGTGTGGGATCCAGTTTCGAACCAATGAAGACTACCGTCGCCTTATTGTCGAAGCACATGCAAAAGGCTTGAAAAGTGGTCATGGATGATTTCAATCATTGTGGTCTGACCATCCTGGGTACATGCCGTCAAAAGATTGGTTCAATGCCTGAATGGCTGGAAAGAGGGTGAGAAAGCTTTATCGCAAACCAGCTATAAGCTTAGCTGCATGCTCGACCCTTGCGCTCGGAAGTGGATAAAAGAGAGACCGTTGACGGTTGGTTTGTAAAGACTAAACCCGATTTGAACCAGCGAAATCTCACGTGATGACGCATCTTGTCCAGAACAGTATATGGTGGATAGAGACCGTTGGCATTGACGGCATTCGCATGGACACATATCCTTATGCCGACAGAAAGGCTATGTCGCAGTGGATGAAAGCCCTTGATGAGGAATATCCCAACTTCAATACCGTCGGAGAAATATGGGTTACGGAGCCGCTGGCACCGCAGCATGGCAGAAAGACTCACGACTTTCAACCGTCAACAGCTATCTTAAGACCGTTATGGACTTCAGCTTTTACGACAAAATCAATCTTGCCAAGAGCGAAGAAACTGATGATTGGTGGAAAGGACTCAATCGAATATACAACAGTCTGTGCAGGATTACTCTATGAGAACCCTTCAAGCGTGATAGCTTTATCGAAAACCACGACACCGACCGTTTTTTCTTGGGCGAGGAAAGACACGCTTGCCTTGAAGCAGGCCCTTGGGCTGTTGCTCACGATCAACGTCGAATTCCCGTATTGTATTATGGCACAGAGGTGTTGATGAATACGGCACGAAGACCGTCACCGACGGTGATGTGCGCCGCGATTTCCTGAGGTTTTGCGGGCGATAAGCACAATGCGTTCACCGCCGAGGGGCGAACGAAAGAAGAAAATGCCATGTTCAACTGGCTCAGTCGTCTTTGCATTGGCGTCAAGGCAGTGCAAAGTTATCTGCAAAGGCAAGCAATACCAGTTCATTCCCATAAGGAATCTGTATGTCGTTGCACGCCAATATCAGGGCAAGACGTGCTGACCATCCTCAATGGAAAGCGTGCAGCGGTTGAAATGGACCTCTCGCGCTATGCTGAAGTCGCTGGAAATCAAACCGAGGCCCGCGATGTTGTCACGGCAAGACCGTTAAACTCGGTGACGTGTATGAGGCTGAAACCGCGTGAGGCGATGATTACTGAAATGTCTTGCAGTGCTTGCAAATCTACTGTGCATGCAGTAGCGCTCAAGAGCACTGATGATTTCATGCAAGCCTGCGCTTTCTCTCTCCGGAGGGTGGCGCAGGCTTCATCTGTTGTAAGGTGAAATGAGACCGAGGGATAATTCTAAAAGAGTAAGAGTAAAAGATAAACCCATTTGTAATGTTAGAATAAAGATAATGTGCTCACCAAAATCTCTTGTCTTTGTGGATAAGTTTAAGGTTTATCTTAAAGTTTGAAGTCTGAACTGTGATCTAAGTTATATTCTGATGTATACAAGAAAATCGCTGATGTCTCATTGTTTTTGCTATCTTTGCATGACTGAATAGTTTAATTAACCAATACTCGGGAAAAGAGAATACCTGCATGCGACATCTCATTTTATTGCTTTTTCTTTCGTTTTGTCCGCTTCTCGGCATGGGCACAACCTGCTTTATATGCATGAAGAGCAATGCGTCTATCTGAACATGACGGGTGGACTTCCCAGTAATCGTCGATGATATCTATGCAGACAGCTATGGTTTTCACATGGATGAGCCACGCATGGTGGCTATTGTTCGCTGCGATGATGGTATGCCTATCGCTACTTTGTGTGGGCAATGATGGCATGTCTCGCGCAGTAACACCTCTGGCTAACATTGTGGAGATAAGTTTCCATCGGCTGGATAGCTTTGATGAGTACACCAGCGTTTGATCTGAAGACCATGAAGACGGTGGTTCCTGATAGCAGGAATGATGTCTTGCGCGGCATTCTCAATCAACTCTTGTGAAAGTTTACTCGCGACAGCAGAGAGCTTTGTGGATAGGAACCGTTCGTTCATCTATCATGTCACGTTAGATTATGAGGAAAGCTGCCGTAGTATTGCAGATTGCTACGCGTAATACTCCCAGATATTGCTCTGGCGATGTAGAGCGAACGGTCTGGTGGTGGCCATTGACGGTGACTCGTAAACTCGCCATAGAACGCGGAAGGCTCTTAAGCACGTGATAAATCCTGCGTTCTGCTACATGAAAAGAAAACTTTATCACCCTTTGAAAGTGGTTCGGGGAGACGTCGGATTAGCCGTTCGCAGGGGCTTCGCGTCAATCTTACCCAAAAGACATTGAGGAAATATCATGCATACATGGCTGTTGGCTCTTCGCGTCGACTATGTGTCGTCACTTGCCGGCGTGTCAGCCGAGGGGCTGCTTGTCGGAACGTTAGAGCGTGGACTATCAGCCTCACTTACGGATGATTTCCTACATTGATACAGGCAGCAAGACTAATCCTTTGAGCAGTAACTTCGTGAATAGTCTTTTGTCATATCGCGGGTTCACATGGTGGAACGGAACGAGGAGGCACTAAACGTTAAGTCGCGTCCTTTGCAGTAATGTGAAAACTTCTCCCATACCGATGCCGTTACCAGTCTTTCTCCGAATGCAGTGAATGCAATGTATGCTGAAACAGACGGCAGTATTGTGGGTAGGCACCGTGGAGGGAGGCTGAACCGCAAGGCAAAGCGTAATGTTTTCACTCACGACAACCAACTGGCATTGACACATAATGCCGTGTCAACTGGCTGCTGATGGAGATAAACGCTTGGATTGGGCCGTGGGAGGCGGACTTCACTCGATGATATGCGCCTCGCATGTCACCATTCAGAGGCTTTCCTGACCGAAAACTATGCCCGATTAACGCAGCTTTGTGGGTGCTCGAAAGTGCTGATCAGCGCAATCAACTGATGTGGATTGGCAGTGACGACGGCATCTATGCCCGCCGATCTTCGGCAAAGAGATATTCGAACCTTCAAAGGTTGTGAAACATCCGCGGAACCATCGGCGATTATTTGACAATACAAAGGCTCTTTGGATGGGCTGTGTGTCGGTGTCGTCAAAATCGATTTGAAATCCAACCGAAAGTCCCCGCATCTTTTCTCCTATACTCATTTTTCAAAGCAGTTGGATAACCTGAAAAGCGGTATTATCGACAAAGCTTTGTGCTTTCTGTCAGAGCCCACGATGGGACATTATGGTTAGGCAGTAAACGGTTATGGTCTGTATAAAGAATGACGGATAGAAACGGAAGGACCGTCTTCAGCCTCTACCCAGCGAGACGGCTAGCAAATAATGCGGTGAAAAGGATTGTGGGACAGACCAACGGAATGCTTGGATAACCACAGATAATGGGCTTTCTCAGTTCAATCCTCACACGGAAGCATTTACTAATTACACGGTCAGCGACGGTCTGCTTTCATCACAGTTTTATTGGAATTCGGCTGTCAGTGGGGCTGACGGAACTTTATATTTGGGAAGTGATAAAGGCGTAACGGTGCTTCATGGCGATAATTCTGCTTCGCTTTATCACGGCGAGACCTCGCTTTCACGCCTTATAGTGAAACAATGAAGATGCTGTTGCGGGAACGTCTGTTCTTGATAACGACATTACGCCAAGAGAATACGCGTCAGTGAAGCTGATAAATCCATTATGTTTGAGTTTTCCTCGCTCAGTTACAGCAATGAAACGCAAAGGCGTTTACAGTTGTCGGATGAAAGGATTTGAGGATGATTGGATACAGTTGAAGCCCGGAGAGCACAGTATGCGCTATAGCCATCTTCCCCCAGGTGACTATGAATTCCAGGTAAAGTATGTCTCTGCATTGAGTAAGGGGAATGATATGATGGCTTCAGTAGCCGTCAGTGTGGCCCCATATTTCTGGAAAAGCTGGTGGTTTGAACTGTTGTTGCTCGTCATAGTGGGCTTTATGGCGCGGTATTTCTATAAGCGTCGTGTGAGAGAACTGCGCAGAAAAAGAGGCCGAACGACTGATGCAACCCATTGAAGATGCCTTGCGTGAGAGCGAAGAACCCTCGGAGTTGCAGCATCGTATAGAGGAGATTCTCCATGTACAGCAAAAGGTAAGGCAGAGCAAACAGCGCAGTTTCCTGACCGATCAGACTGAAATGGACGATAAGGAAAAGCCTTTCATGGATCAGGTAATGGCTGTTGTGGAGCAGAAATATATGGATTCAGAATTTGGAGTGGCAGAGTTGGCGGAGGCGTAGGCATGAACTGCAGTATGCTGAGCCGCAGGTTGAATGTGGAAAACAGGTTTTTCTACAGAGTCAATTCCTAGCGTAACTATCGTTTAGATGTGGCGAAAAAGATACTCGTCAACAATCCACACGACCGCAACATCACTGAGATTGCTCTACAAAGTAGGTTTCAATGATCCCAAATATTTCACGAGATGCTACAGCAAGAGATTTGGAGAGAGCTCCTAAAAAGAAGCCTCTCCAATGATGCTCTTCAAAAGGGAAAAGAAAGTGAACCGAGCTTGCGAACAGCGGCAATCAACCGCATGACAGCCGCTGTTTCATGATATGCTGTTTGAAATCAGGCAACTTGTTTAAAGTGAACTTTTGTAAACATTTGAACCTTGTTTTTAACTTTTCAGCGCATGGGCAAATAGAAAAAGATAAAGCAGGAAAAATAGACTTTGCTTCACCATATTTCAGACCTTGGCCTGCAATTTGAGCTGTGAGGCGTTGCGATTTGACGCAAAAACATGCGCTGCTTTGGCGTCAGGTCAATCTGACGCAGATTGTCGATAACTGATGCAGATGACACGCTGTTTTGACGCAGGTTGCAATGCTCTCGTAAGTCAACAGACGCTGGCGGTCCTTTTTATGTTTGTCTTTATACTATAATAAGGTGTACATTTCGTGTAGATGGTTTGTAAGACAAAGTGAAATAAATTGAAGTTATTTTTGAATATTTCTTTAAAAACATTTGGTGGTGAATGTATCTTACTGCACTCGCTTTTGAGAACTACGGTTCTCTTTAGGCTTAGGAAGAAGCGTTCTTTGAAAGGATTTATATAAACGAAGTAGTACAAGAGCAAGGCATGTAGTGATATGTGTCTTGGGTAGAATAAACGAGACCATCCAATTCGAGCAGTGAAAGGATGGGGAAACGGGGGAAGTGAGTGATTGCTTTCAGTCACTTTGCTTTCTTGCTCCCAATTTGTACTATTAAATCAGGGAGATTCGTTCTGAACAGATTATTCGCAGTATGAGCTGAAAGCCGAGCAGTTCTGCTGTCTTTTCTTTGCTTTTTACACCGCCGCTTTATTTTACAATGGAGAGTTCGATCCTGGCTCAGGATGAACACTGGCTACAAAGCTTAACACTACTGCAAGTCGAGGGACGACGGGGAAGCTTGCTTCCGCGTCGACTCGGCGCACGGGTGAGTAACGCGTATCCAACCTGCCTCTGACTGAGGGATAACCCGTCGAAAGTCGGCCTAATACCTCATGGCATCGTCTGCGGCATCCAACGACGATTAAAAGATTTCATCGGTCAGGATGGGACGTCTGATTAGCGGGTTGGCGGGTAACGGCCCACCAAGGCGACGATCAGTAGGGGGTTCTGGAGGAAGGTCCCGCGCATTGAACCGAGACGCGGTCCAAAACTCCTACGGAGGCAGCGGAGGGAATATTGGTCAATGGGCGAGAGCCTGAACCAGCCAAGTAGCGTGCAGGATGACGGCGCCCTATGGTGTAAACTGCTTTTATGCGGGGGATAAAGTAGGGACGGGTCCTTCATTGCAGGTACCGATGGATAAGGACCGGCTATCTCGTGCCAGCAGCCGCGGTATACGGAAGGTCCGGGCGTTATCCGGACGTTTATTGGTCGAGCGAAGCCGTGGATTAAGCGTGTTGTGAAATGCAGGTGCTCAACGTCTGCACTGCAGCGCGAACTGGTCCACTTAGAGTACGCAACGCAGGCGGAACTCGTCGTGTAGCGGTGAAATGCCAGATATGACGAAGAACCCGATTACTGGCAGCGCGGGAGCACAACTGACGCTGAAGCTCGAAAAGTGCGGGGTATCGAAATGAGTTAGATACCCTGGTAGTCCGCACGGTAAACGATGGATGCCCGTTGTCGAGGCTGTTTCAGCCTGGTGACTAGCGAAAGCATTAAGCATCCCACCGGGGAGTGCGGCAACGGTGAAACCAAAGGAATTCGACGGCCTGCACAAGCGGAGGAACATGTGGTTTAATTCGATGATACGCGAGGAACCTTACCCGGGCTTGAATTGCGGACGAACGATTCAGAGATGATGAGGTCTTCGGGCGTCTGTGGTGCGCGCGGTTGTCGTCAGCTCGTGCCGTAGGTGTCGGCTTATGCCATAACGAGCGCGAACTCTTTCTTCAGTTGCCATCAGGTGATGCTGGGCACTCTGTAGATACTGCCACCGCAAGGTGGAGGGAAGGTGGGACGACGTCAAATCAGCACGGCCTCAGCGTCCCGGGCTACACGTGGCTAAATGGTCGGTACAGAGAGTTGATTTTATGCAAACACGATCTAATCCTTAAATCCGGTCCCAGTTCGGACTGGGGTCTGCAACCCGACTCACGAAGCTGGATTCGCTAGTAATCGCGCATCAGTCACATGCGGCGGTGAATACGTTCCGGCCTTGTACACACCGCCCGTCAAGCCATGAAAGCCGGGGTGCTGAGTCTGTGACCGCAAGGAACGACTAGGGCAAAACCGGTGATTGGGGCTAGAAAGTCATAAGTGTAGCCAAATGCGAAGGTGCGCTGTGAAACTCTCTCCTTTCTGAGATGATTCCTGAGCAGGTCGACGAGTAGACGAGTAGACATGTTGACGAGTTGACAGTCAAAGCAAAGACAATAGTGATAAATAGAAGGAACCAGAGATGGATAGGCAAGGAATTCTGCCGTTCTTCTTTGTACCGCCGCAATCTGCTGATATAGAGAAAAGTGGAAGGCCAGCTCGCAAGCCCAGGTCTTGGACAGCAGCCAACCGATCCATGAGCATGAGCATGGAAATGATAATTATGCATTGTGCATCATGAACAGACCACAGTCCTATAGCTCAGTTGGCTGCAGAGCGCCACACTGATAATGTGGAGGTCGGCAGTTCAAGTCTGCCTGGGACTACTTCTTTAATTCATAATTCATAATTAATAATGCATAATCCAAACTAAAAATTTGAGTTTTGCTCATTGATGGAACCTTGAATGATGAACACTCAATCAAATGGTAATCATAATTATGCATCATGCATTAATCAGTTGCTGAATTACTACCTTGGGGATTAGCCTAGCTGAGGAGAGCACCTGCTTTGCAAGCAGGGGGTCAACGGTTCGAATCTGTTATTCTCCGCAGATGGACATCACAGTGCATGCTGAAGCGTGCATTCTGAAGGATTCCATACGATCTTTGACATATTGACACAAGCAAAAACTGTAAAAGTAAACTAAGTTCGAAATCTTAGAAATCAAATCGCAAGATGCGATTTCACCATTGACGCTGAAAGTATGAGCTCGAAGGTGAAGCCGGAGGAAGGCAGAGCAATGTATGTTGCTTCTTGTATCCTCGCTTCATCCTTCATAAGAAGAAAGTAAGAAAGGCGTATGGCGGATGCCTAGGGCTCACAGAGGCGATGAAGGACGGATAAGCTGCGATAAGCCCCCGGTAGATGCAAATAATCTCGATCCGGGGATTTCGAATGGGACAACCCGGCCGTCTGAAGGACGGTCACCCACGCTGAGCGTGGAGCCAACGCAGGAACTGAAACATCTGGTACCTGCAGGAAAAGAAAATAAACAATGATTCCCAGCAGTGGCGAGCGAACGAAGAGCCCAAACCGTGACTGTGGCAACGCAGCTGCGGGGTAGTAGGACCGCGACATTGTATGGATCGAGTGAAAAGAATCTTCTGGAAAGAAGAACACACGAGGGTGAAAAGTCCGCATTTGAAAGCAAGATTCAGCATAGCGGTATCCTGAGTAACGCGGCATGAGCACTTCTGCGCGAATCCGCTCGGGACCATCCGGTAAGGCTACTACCAGTGAGACCGATAGTGAACCAGTACCGTGAGGGAAAGGTGAAAAGCACTTCGACAAGAAGAGGAAACAGTTCCTGAAACCATACGCCCACAAGCGGTCGGAGCGCTATATTCGGGTGACGGCGTGCCTTTGCATAATGAACCTACGAGTTACCATCTCTGGCAAGGTTAAGAGTAATGATGCTCCCAGCCGCAGGAAAGCGAGCCTGAACAGGCGTTTAAGTCGAGGGGTAGACGCGAAACCAGCGATCTACACTTGACCAGTTGAAGATCCTGTCACACGGAATGAGGACCGCACCGATAAGCGTTGAAAAGCCCGGATGAGTTGAGTGTAGGGTGAAAGGCCAATCAAACTTGAGATAGCTCGTGCACCCCGAAGCAGTCTGTAGGTGCCGCGTGGCGATCTCCGTGAGAGGTAGAGCGACCGATGAGGGTCAAGAGGGCTTCACCGCCTATCGAGACCTGACGAACTCCGAATGCTCACGGACCGCAGCCATGCAAGGGGCAGGTGCTAAGGTCCGTCCGAGAGGGAAGAAGAATCCAGACCGCCGTCCAAGGCCCCTGAAATTCTGTCTGAGTTAGTCTAACGAAGTCCGGTCCCACGACAGCGTAGGATGTCTGGCTTGGAAGCAGCTATTCATTCAAAGAGTGCGTAACAGCTCACTAGTCGAGGGTCCGGCATGGATACAATCGGGTATAAGCCGATGCCGAAGGCGCGGGATAGCAAATGTATATTGAAAAAGTATCGGTAGGGCATACCATGTGCGCAGAATGGTGATGATGACAGATCCTGAGCGCATGGTAGCAACATGTATATAGTAACGACAAGAGGTAAGATTCTCCGCCGTAGAAAGTCTAAGGTTTCGGCAATGCCAATCATCCTGGGGTAAGTCGGGTCCTAAGTCTCTAGCCGAATGGCGAGGGCGATGGCTAGAAACGGTCAACGATCCCCGTTACTACCTTCAGGAGCGACGTGGAGACGGGCAGTGACACTGCCGCGGGCGACGGAAGTCCCCTGTTGAAGAGCGTAGGCGTCGATCGGAGCAGGCAAATCCACTCCGAGAGCCGACCTTGACAGTTGACGGCCCCTTCGGGGAAGCTGACAGCGCAGGTAACCATACGGAGAAAATCCGCTAAGCTTTATCCCGTGGGTACCGCATAACCGCAATCCGACACGGTGAGACGGGCAGAACATACTGAGGCGTTGAGAGATTCGACGGTTAAGAACTCAGCAAACTGACCCCTAACTTCGGGATAAGGGTCCTCCGATCAAACTATGAGGCGCAGAGAATAGGTCCAGGCAACTGTTTAACAAAACACACGTGGCTGTGCAAACTCGAAAGATGACGTATACAGCCTGACACCTGCCCGGTGCCGGAAGGTTAAGAGGAGAGCTCATCCCTTGAGGTGAAGGTCTGAATGGAAGCCTGTAAACGGCGGCCGTAACTATATATGGTCCTAAGGTAGCGAAATTCCTTGTCGGGTAAGTTCCGACCTGCACGAATGGTGTAATGATCCGGACGCTGTCTCAACCATGATCTCAGTGAAATTGTAGTATCGGTGAAGATGCCGATTACCCGCGATGGGACGAAAAGACCCCGTGAACCTTTACTGCAGCTTAGCATTGATCTCGGTCATCCGATGTAGGATAGGCTGGAGGCTTCAAAGCAGTGCGCGCCAGTCTGTGGAGCCATCCTTGAAATACGGCCTCGCTGTCTGAGGGTCTAACCCGCGCGAATTGCGGGACACTGTTAGTGGTGGTTTGGCGTGGGGTGGTCGCCCCAAAAGCGTAACGGAGGCTTCCGAAGTGCCCTCGCCGATTGGTAACCGGCCTTACAGAGTGCAATGGCATAAGGGCGCTTGACTGGGAGGGAGACATCCCGAGCAGGCAGGAAACTGGGGCATAGTGATCCGGCGGATGTGTATGGAAACTCCGTCGCTCAAAGGATAAAAGGTACTCTGGGATAGTGAGCTGATCAAGAGCTCATATCGACGGGTGGTTTGGCACCGATGTCAGCTCGTCATCCTGGGGCTGGAGAAGGTCCCAGGTTGGGCTGTTCCGCCCATGCCAGTGGCACGCGAGCTGGAGTTCAGAACGTCGTGAGACAGTTCGGTCTCTATCTGATCGTGGGCGCAGGAGTTTATGCGTGCCGCCACTTCAGACGAGGACCGTGACGGACAGACTCGCGGTTTACGGTTGTGCGCCGCCAGGCACCGCCGGGTATCTGCGTTCGACTGGCTGCGCGAAAGCATCTAGTGCGAAGCCAGCCGCAAGATGGGAACTCCATTGAGGGTCGTTGCAGACGACGACGTTGATAGGCACAGGTGTAAAGAACTGATGACCAAGCCGAGCACTACTAATTGCCTGAGACTTTCTCCTTTCAGGCTCACACTTTGAGTCGTTCAAGCTGCAAAAGGACTGAGAACATAGTCCTTACAGCTTTGCTTGTGGAGATATTGTTGAGTCAGTTAACAAGTAGACAGTAGACAAGTAAACGGCTGATAGTTTGCGGCGAACGAGCAGTTACAGTAGACGGTAGACGAGTAAACGAGTTGCTTGATAAAAAGCAAAAAGCGACAAATACAGAAAGAAGACAAATAACTTGTCAACCAGTCAACACGTTAACAGAAACAGCTTACGAGTAAACGAGTAGACAAGTAAACAAGTTCTTGATGTAATGACAGCAGCGAATGAGACAAATAACTTGTCAACTGCAGCAGTCAACACGTCAGCAAACGAGACTTGTCAACTGAAAACGAGACATCAGGGTGGATTGGCTGGGGTCCCACCTCCTATCCCATTCGAACAGAGGGTTGGCTCACTGCAGTGGCGATGGTACTGCAATGCAAATGCGGGAGAGTAGGTAGCCGCCTCTCAGCCCGGAGCCCCGGAGGACTAATGTCCCGGGCTCTGTTGCTCGCTCATTTACCAAGTCCTCTCTATGTTCTTTAGGAAGTCCTATTTCTGTCAACTTTACGGGAGTTATCATTCCCTTTTCATCCATTCACTATGAAGGCATCCTTCCCATGTTGTCTTCCCGACTGCATCCTATCCCTCTCGCATTCTGATGCAGAAAGTTCGGTACCGGACGGTGATTGCATCGTGACTTGACGCAGATTGCGGTGTAATCTGACGTCAGATTATGCACGATTTGCATCAAAAGTTAGCTGATATGGTACAGGTTGGAATGTGGATATGCGCAAAATCGCGCGGTGAAAGCATATGTTCTTTATCTCTGATGGTGATTTTTGTCGTTCTTTTCGTTATAGATTAATTTGTGTTAAACTATTTGGTTTCTCTATACATATCTTTGTATCGAAATTCTATCTACATAATCTTATTTAAAACTCTAAAGTTAAATACATCCAACTATCGTTTGACCATGTTTGAAAAATACATCTATAGCCAAATTATGGGTGAATTATCCCCCTATCTTCAGAGTTTTTGTCTAAATGTTGATGATGCTGTGACTGATTAGTGGTTGTTCGGGACAATAGATTGTTTTTAAGCTGCAATGATAATGATTTTTATAAACTGTTGATAGCCTAGGAAAATACAATACGGCTATTCATTTATCAAGCTCAAGAAAATAACTATCTAATTGAATGGAAAAAGAACAACAAGAGGCTGTAAGCATTGTATCATATCAATCACAGCCTTGTTTACGTATCATTTTTGTTCCCCGAACGGTTGTAATGGGAAGTATTCCAAATATCACTCACAACGGAATCGTGCAGCAAAAACAGGTAAGTATAGTTGGTCGTTGTTGACAGCAATGAGGATCCCATTACTAATGCCACGCAGTTGAGAGCTTGGTATCCATAACGGAACAATCTACTGACCTCAATGGAGATTATAAATTGAGCGTCACGATTGGGGGCTACACTCCAATTCCCTGTATCGGTTATAAAACTCGACTTACACAGTTAAAAAGTCGGGAGCGGTTAATTGACATTGGAGGAAGATGCCTCTGGCCATCGAAATTCGTAGCCATTGGTTATGGAAAGGCTCAGAAGAGTGATCTTTCTGCTGCTGTGGCTACTGTCGACAATGTAGACAAGTTGCAGAAAACATCCCGTAAGCAATGTTTACAGATGCCAAGACAGATTCCCTGCACTTGTAGAGTGCTAATGGCGGTCATCCTGGTTCAGAGCCAACGATTACCATTCGCGGTATGCGGCTCTCCAAACGGCGAAACTCAGATGTCGTTGATGGTGTACTGGAGCACCTTTCCAATATGAGTGATGTTGTCTCAATTACAGTATTGAAAGATGCTGCTCTGCGCCGCCTTATGGGGCCTATGCTGGTTCTGCAGGTGTCATTCCGTTACGACCGGGCAGGCTACTGCGGGAAACCTTCTGTTGAATATAATGGTGTGTTCGGTTTTTCACGGGCCTGGAATCTCCGCAATCGCTCAGTTGGGAAGACGAAATGCGATCCGCATACTTTATCAGCGGGCCGGAAGCACGCTTCCGCAGGTTGGAACGATCATCAGCAAGGATCCCGGGATGGAAAGACAAATACCGACTGGATACAGATTTTCCGGAACGGCCGCTTTTCTAAATCGTCATAACATAGCAACTCTGGTGGAAAGTGAAGAGTTTTCCAAACCGATTGTCGTTGAAATCAATAATGCTGACGGTACACTCGTTAATACCTATAACCGACAAGTTACTGCGCATGACTGAATTCAATGTGAAGATTGCTAGGTTCCTCCGCATTCGTGAAGACCTGAGTTGGAAAGACAGAAGGTTCACGACGTGAATACGACGAGTGCAGAGTCGGGAGTTATCCAGCGGCTCATGTTTCGCAACACTTTCCCTATGAAGGGGATGGTATTATACGTACTCGTGCCGAAAGCCACGCCGAATATGCCAACATCACGGTGATGCCATCAACCCGATGCGTATCCTTGAAGCTGCCACGGCAACAATCATGCTTTCGCTTTCACTTCAACGACGTTCTAGACATCGTGCAACCTATCACGGTTTGAACTTCACTTCGCGGTTTACCTGGATGCAGACCAACTACATGCACGCTGCTACTGGCGTCCAGCAGTACGGAGATAGGGAAGCCTAACTCACGAATGAGCTTTATTACAGCCAGCTATCGTGACCTCCAATGGATTAGAGAACACGTTAACCTACGACCGTATATTCGGTAAGCATACCATGGACTCATGGCTCAACTACAGCATCACAGATGACAGTTATAGATTTAATGACGCAACGATGCGTGGATTTGAAAACTGAGATAAATTCAATGATGTATTTGCGAATGGAACTGGTGTCATCAATCCTAACGATAAATATATAAAGACCGTAATGTGTCTTGACGTTGCACGTGGTGCCTATAGCTTTTGCCGACTGATATTTCGTAACAGCTTCATTGAGACGGACTATGCGAGCCGTCTTCCTATGAGCAAGAAATATGGAGATTTCGTCAACTGCTGCATGGAAGCTCACTTCAGAGCCATGGTTCAAGAAAAACAGTATACTGAATGAAAAGAAACTGCAGCAAGCTGAGTAGGCAACTTGGGATCTATCGGCTATGGTTATGGCGTTGCAACACTGTCGACACGTTATCCGAACGACTCTCCCGATGTAGGCAGTCAGATAGGAATTGACAACCGTATCATGGCAGGTGTCTATCTTGCCCAGCCTTTAACCGCAAACCTCACCTGGGAGCTTCTGAGCAGACCAGACTTTGGTGTTGATGCCGCCTTCAATAATCATCTTCATCTGAGTCAGACTATCAATAAGAACACAGAAAACTCATTAAAAACACAGTGATGTGAACTGGCCAACGACTATCGGTATATCGGCTCCGCTTATCAATGACGGCGAGTGAACAACCGTGATGCTGAGATTTCAGCCGTCGTGGAAGACAAAATCGGCAGGAACGTCAGCCACTATGTAGCGGTAATATCGCAACACTCCGCAACACGACTCACAGAATATCGGGCAGCCAACCCTGACGGAAGTAAAACCCTGTGGACATATGAAAGAACTTACCGTTATAAAGACCTCACGCCATACTCCGCAGTGCAGAGGAAAAGCTAATTTTATTCTTATTATCTGCTTCGCTGCATGGTGGTGTTTTCAAACAGATGAAGAGGCTGAAGCTTACGTCAATGCCACTGGGAAGCGCCTGCAACCTAAAGCCAAGGCCGGCGACTTGGGGCTTGCTGATGTATGACAATGACGGCGAGATTGGTGAGAGACTATGGAGTCCCGCGGCACTATGCCGAAGTTGACCTACGCTTTGCGTGCAGGCTTCAGCTATAAAGTTCTTTCGATTTTCATGCACGGGTTCGTATGGTGCAGCTCTTTAACGCCTACAAAATATACTACACTCAATGAAGCCGTGGGAAGTTTCACTGTTCTGATAAAATTCTTCAGGCGCTTGATGGGACCCATTTATGCTGTACCATGGATATCATGACGGACGATAACGACAACCGGGACGCATTTCAGACTGGTATCTTGAGAGTGGTTCATTCTTCGGATGTAGCATATTTCCATCAGCTATTCATTTACAGACGATGAAAGATTGCTTCTTCAACAGTCGACAGAGCACACGACCTACACTGAGTTGTGATAACTCACAAATCACCCTTATACGGGCATGGATCCCGAAGTGGGCGGGTGTCGTTTCGACTGTGACAGTATCCGCTTCGAGCGTACCTTTAGCTGTTAAAATAAAATTCCTAAAACTCAAAAATCGAACTATTATGAAGATGAACAATATATGTTTAGCCGTTCTTTTTGGTTGCAGGGAACCTCACATCCTGCACCCGGTGATTGGTTGGCCCACAGTGAAAGAAGATACTTCAATGAAGGAAACTTCTGAAAATGACGCTAGATTACATCAAGGCTGTCACCACTTTGTATGATTGATTTGTTTAATATGAAGAGACTTGGGGACGCGATTGGTACTGGCGAACAAGGCGGTGCTGACGATCTGTTTACGGCAGAAGCCGTGGTACGACAGCCAGATGAATCTTGCGAAAACTGAAGATGGATGGCTCATCGGAAGGTTTCTACTACGGGTTACAACCAAATGTATGAGACGATGTCGGCAGCCTAACAATGTTATCTATCATGCGCTTCTTATCCTGAAGCACAACGAGGAGTGCCATTCAAAAAGCGTTCTTTAGGCGAATATTTTATGAGAGCTTTTCACTCATTTGACATGATTGCTTATCGCTATGGGACGGCCTGACAGTGGCGTGCCGTTCGTCAAATGTGAAGACTGCAGACTATGAAAGCAGGTGAACGATATTCCAACCCGAGCAAGCAACCGTCAGGAGCAACTACCGACTGATTGCGAAGACTTTTCAGAAGGCGGCTGACAAACTTGACTGGTTCAAGAACTATTCGACCGACAACTGATGGCGGAGCCACGAAAGATGCGGCATTGGGTTACATGGTAAAACCTAGCTATTGGGCACAGCTGATGACAAGAGCCTCAGCTGTGCTGATACCTTCCATAGTCGATAAAATCCAGACGAAGGAGAACGCGGTCTGCTTGACAGTTATGCGATGTCTTCAAAGCTGAAAATGAATGGAGCAAGGAGTATATCTGGTCTATCAATTCTAAAGGAAGTAATTATGCCGGCAGTATCTTCCCTGGCATTTCTCTTGAGAACAAAGGGTGGGGTGTGTTCAACGGTTGGGGCTACATGACTCTACATTGGAACTTTTATGCAGAGTACAACAATCTGGATCAGCGCCATGATGCTACCTTATTACAATATGGTGACCTTCAAATATTTCGAAGAACTGAAATGGGTACTCAAGTTCTGACATAGCAGTAGGCATCTTTAAGAAAATACATGGGATCCCTTTTCTTATGGAAGATATTGCGTGATGCCAATGGAAAGATTACGTGTTATGAGAACACTCACATCTCAACGAATGGAGACCGACCTACTACGATCTCAATGTCCCGTTGATGCGTTTTCAGAATTATCGTTGTTCAAGGCCGAGGCTTTGATTATGCAGGGACAGAATATCGTGCAGCCGCAGAACCACCTCAATCGGATTGCAATGCGCCCATGGGAGTTGCTGCTACCGCTCCCCACAATGATGAACCTCATGCACGAACGCCGTCTGTGAACTTGCTTTTTGAGTGGACTGATAGATTGATGGACCTCAAACGATGAGGGCAGCCGGAGGTAATGCAGACTGGAATACTGATGCACTTTGCGAAGATTAAAGGTGCAAGCACGGTATCAAAACATTGACCGCACAAATCCCAACTCGTTGATATGGTTAATGGCAAAGACTCTCACCATAAACGGGAAGACCCTATCAAAAGGCGTTATCGTTATCGGTGTGGCAAGCAGTGCCAAGGAGTATGAACTTGGTGGCACTACAGCGTTTTTACCTTATGAAATCAATCAGGTAATCAAAATCGAACGGCAAACTGAAACAGAACAAAGGGGTATGCTTCTGACTTGATTGAGCAAGGAAAATGTTTCTGGAAATAAAGGAATGAGAATAAATACGGAGATAATGTGTCAAAACATATCCTCTGCATACAGCAAGTTTCCTATCCAGGAGAACTGCTTCTAACGTTTTATAATTCAGACAGTTAACATAATGACTCAAATTCCAATGTGATATGCCTCCTCACTTCATGGTGTGAAATGACTTGAGTTACAGCATAATATGACTTGAGTTATGTATGATTTGACTCAAATCATAATGTGTTGCAAATCAGATGGTTATAAGATATGTCTAAGAACGTCTATAAATTACAATCAATGATGCCTCAGAAAAGGCTTTATTTTGGCCGCAATTCTGTTTCATACTATGTACATGCCCAAAGTGGCGCACTCAAACCTTTACTTTAGGGACGTCCACCGTGAGAAAGGCTTCAGCCACCCAAGGGAAAGAAGGTAAGGAATGTCATCCTCATGATGAGACGGCATGAGTCTCCATGCACATTCAGGCCGTACGGACGGTCAATCACGGGCATCTGTGGCTTGAGAAGCTCAGGCACCGTGTCTTTCCACGACCCGGCGACCAATCGGCTTTATCACTGACTCCGGTTCTGGTGGCACTTCATTGGCAGCAAAGTTACAAAACTGCTTATCATGCCGTAAATGAGACCCTGCAGGGAAACCGCTCAAATCACTCGTTGACTGATTGCAAAAGAAGCCGGGAAGAGTGCAGGTATAGCCGTTACTTGCTTATGGGATGCCACTCGTGATTTTATCAGTCATAATCTCGACAGAGATAAGGAACAAGACCTTGTTGCAGAGGATGATAAATAGTCCGGTAGACTTCCGTCTTTGGCGGTGGAGCAGTATTTGAGAAGTGAGGATGAGCCCAACAGAAATCTTTTCAAAGAGCTGCAAAAAGAAAAGGCTATCATGTCTCACGTTCATTTGAAGATCGGCAGCAGAGATGTCAAAAAGTGGAAAAGTCTATTGTGTGCCCCTTTTGACGCTGATACGCCACTCCTGATGAGCAGTGACCTTCGCACGTGCTCTCAAAGGAATCAGCCTGTTAAATCAGAATAAAAGGGCTTCTTCCATGATGATAGAAGGTCACAGTGGATGATTACAGTCATTTAATCAGCTTGATATGCTGATGAAAGAAACCTTAGATTTCGACCAAGACCATTGGATCATGCAATGGGCAGCAAAAGATGGCGAAAACACTCGTCGTTATCACTCGCCGATCATGAGCAGGAGGCTGACAGTGCACGGGGAGACTTGAAAACTGGTACTGTTATTGCACACTTTCAACGAAAGAGCATACACGAACCAGTGTCCCATATATGCTCTGTCAGAACGATAGTTCACGTGCTTCATAGACAATACAGAAGTATTCTGAAAATCAAAGAAACTACTGAAAATATAATCCCTCAAACCGAAAAGATGCAAAGGAAAACCTCAGTTTTATCAGTTCTTTTCATCGTTATCACCGCAGCAGACAAAATCTCATCCCGTCTGGTTCACCGTTACAAAGCTGCCATATAAAAACACTTATGTCATGGAAACGCTTGTTGCAGAAGAATTCTTTTCCGAACGGCTAGCAGGTAAAGCATAGGCCCGCTACTGTACGAAAATTGCGCAAAAGGTATCGCGTCCTTATTGGGAAGGGCACTCTGCAGAGATTGACATGTAGTGAAGGCCTGGTCAACTGGGCATCAGATCTGTCAGCCACTTGACGACCTTGGTTTCGTTACAGTTACATCGCCCGGCTTACAACGCGTATCTTTATGCGGAATGATGCCTTTATCACGATGTTCTGTCGCTATGGACGCAATTTCTTTCCCTTTTCAGAATACCGCTGATTAACTCTGTGCCAACAGCATCCCGACGGCTTTATATGCGAGAAATACGTCATGATGGGGCGACTGCTTTTGGCCGTTACGACCGACAAGCGCTGTAGAACCTGTTCCATGGTCGGAGTGGCTTTATTACACTCAGTTCGGAGATGACTCACGCTCATTACTAGGTCTTTTCCGTACTTGCAGCCTATTACAAATGGGCTGAAATTGACCGTACTTGGCGTAATGGCACCTACTGGAGCAGTGGTTGGGGAACGGGAATGACAACATGCCACGTCCCTGAGGGCTATAACACCATCTACAGTAACGGGCATATGATATGGCTGACGCCTGCCCGCGGCCAGATTATGGCAGCAGCATACTTCTGAGAATGGGATTCTACTGGAGCCAGTTGGTCAGGAAATAGAAGAATTTGAAGATGATATCAGAAATCTTTCACCATATCAATAAGCATGTGTGATGCGTAAAAGTGATGGTTTTCTCTACGATCAGCTCTCACAACGACAGCCCTCAGTTCTACGCAAGGTATCTATGCTTATTGGGCATTGCAGCACTGATGCTGCTTCCAAAGACAGCCTCGACAAACTCGTGGAAAGTCACCTTCGATCACTGTCAGTTCAACCGCTCACCGTGTTCCATCACTTCTCACGATCATCCAAAATATAAAAGTAACGGCCGTTGCTGGGTTGAGTATGGCCCGGTACGAATTATATGGTCATTTCGGGACCAGAACAAAGGTTACCGTCGAGACCAGACGGGATATTGCAATGAAACTATTAGCACTAATGTATATGGAAGTGCCCGACAGCACTTTCTGGGACACGGCGCCCCTGAAGATGCTGTCTGGGCTCTAGTGGCGCGCAAGGATTTTCGGATGGGACTGGGCTTCACTCTCCTATTGCTGAATTGATAGAATATATCTCGCAGCATTCGTGCAAACGTAGAAGACAGCAGGGCTTACATTTCACTGACGTTGACCCGACCGGGATGCCTCCATGGAGGCCAGCCGTTATCCCTTTGGTCAGAGCCTGATAGACATCAAGGTGGCAAAGAGACATACCGAAAGGTGAGAAGCCAAAAGTAACGGTTAAGACCAATACGCCTATGGAAATTACGCTGCCTATGTGAGGACAGACAGCAGACTACTCATGTTTCGAGGGCGGGAACGCACACGCTGAGCAGCAAACTGAAACCGTCTTCTGCGCTTCACGGTCATAATTCAACAACAACACAATACTATCAATACGCTATAGAAACAACGAAAAGAAAACTCATCCGGTCTGCTGTTGGCAGATCCTATGGTGGTCTTCCGTATTGGGAAATGGAAAGCCGACCATGTCATTCTCATCGGATCGGACGGTTGGGCGCCGACAGTGTGCCTAAGGCAAACAAACATTCCAAAACTCTTCAGAGCCCGATGCGAGGGGGATGTTAGCACGTTGACGCAGTGTGCAGCCTTCCTGGAGTCAGCCGTAAACTGCACACGATGTTCGTGGTGCCACACCGAAAATGCACGGATACACCCAACTGAACTCCTGCGTACCCGGTAATCCCGCTCCATGGTGCCGGAATGAACGCGGTTTTCCTGCTGTTTCTGCGAATTGCACCGCCAATCATCCTGCTAGGCGGTCATCGCTGGTCCTGCCGAGTGACGGCATACGCCATCTTGTTGATACGCTTTCTGTGAATTGGCGAAGCCGTAGCTTCCAACTACGAAAAGACAGTGAGCAGCTCTGCCAGTACGTCATGAAGCGTGTATCAAGTTTAACAGAAACCTAATCTGCTGGCTGTCATCTTCGACCAGATTGACGTTGCATGCTTATCGTGGCACGATACACCGCGCCCATTGATAAACGCTGAGCCGTGTAGATAGCATATCGGGAGAATTATTCAGGCGCTGAAAGATGCCGTATATGATGGCTGACCTATCATCATCGTCGCGTCCGACCATGGCGGAATAGGAAAAACATCGGCGGAAATTGCTATGGTGAACTCGAAACTCCCTTCATCATCTTTTGCAGACAGGGTCAAGAACACGAATTCAAGGAGACGATATGCAGTTTGACACGGCGGCAACGATAGCTGATATCTCTCACCGAAGATGCCACAGTGTTGGCGGGCCAGGCTCCATGAGCGCTAGTGTTTAGCAGTGAAATGACATCAAGGCACGGCATCTAAAAACACAGCCAGTGAAAATAAAATGAAAAGGACTACAGCATTTGTTACAGCACTATTATTCACATGCACGCCTGGCGGCATGCAACCTCATATGGTAGTGCTCATAACATCCGTTATAGAGTACGTATCCGACGACATCGCTGAGGGAAATTCGGAAACAACGACGCCTCATCTTTTGTGATTTTCACTACTCGAACAGCCCGCTATCTCGGTGCGCAGGAAGTGTTGGCAGCATCAACTCCACGATCTTCTGCAGGCTTTGATAATTGCGGTATATTGCGTTGGTCGGGAGGATGGCAAGGAAGCCGGAGAATACGCGGCAATCTTTTCATACAGTAAAGACCTCTGAAGCTGTTGGACAGTGGTCATTTCTGCCTTCTGAAACCCGGAGAAGCTCGTCATCAGCTGCGGATGCTGCGGTATCCGTATCGGTACGTGGGGAAATTTCCAAGACAAGGCTTCGAAAGACGTTTTCGCCTTTCAACACGCATGGCGGATCATGTCGTGGGAGCTGTGCGCGTTGAGGAGAAAGCGCCCGCCTTATCATTCAGCGCGCATGAAAGAACTCGCGAGGAGGAAAACACACCATACTTACCGGTGACCTCAAATGCCAACTCGAGACCGATGAAAGTTTGACAAGATACGTCAGCGTCAGGGCTTCTCGCGCGACTGCTGCAAAGTCAATGCACACCATGCGACATGTACTCGTCAGACTTGGAAATGATTATGGCGCAGTGACTCGTCCGGCATGTCACGCACAGATCACATCTCTTCGTCACCAAAGATTTTGATATAAATCACTAGCGGCATCTTTTGCACAAACAGCTGGCTGGTTGCAAGACACGACGTACATCTCTGACCATTATCCGGTTATGGTAAAACTTCAGATGGATGAGCTGCACGCTTCACAATGGGCATAACCATTCGTAAAACATGAAGCGGGTTTGGTGAATCTGTCTGTTTCGACAGGTATGAGGCGGAGGCAAACCGAATGATCGTCCGAGACCCTGATGAGCGAAAATCTGCAAAATGGCTCTCCGAGGGCTGGAGGAGTGGAAAATTGGGAAAATTACTTCGAGGGCTCGATGAGTGGAACGCAAAATGTATTTCGAGGCCCGGATGAGTGGAAAATTGAAAATGTGTTTCCAACCCTCGGAGAGCCAAAAATGAAACGCTCGTCGTCGGCTGACGAAACGCAGAAATCGCGAGAAAACGCTCATCGTCGGTCGACGAAACGCGGTAAAACGCTGAAAAGTGCTTCGTCGTCGCATCGTCGAAACGCAGAAAACCGTCGCACGTCTCATCGTCGGCCGACGAAACGCGAGAAATCGCTGAGAAAACGCTCGTCGCGGCTCGACGAAATGCAGAAAGCGCGAAAACGCTCATTGTCGGTCGTACGCTATGACGAGCAAAACGCTGAAAACTGCTCGTCGTCGGTCGACGAAATCGTCAAAACGGCTGCAAAACAGCGCTTCGTAGGGTGTCGACGGATCAGAAAACGGCGAAAACCGCGCGTTTCGTGAGGGCACGACGGACAGCAAAACGGCGGTAAATCGGCTTTCGCCAAGCGGCGGGATGGAATAGGAAAACAGCACAGCGTTCTCTGCCGCGGCTGAAACTGGAAAAACGCTGAAAATCGGCTTTTCGCCACGGCGACGAGTAGAAAACAGCAAAATAGCGTCTCGCCGCGGCCGAAAGCTTAAAATGAGTAAGTGTTTGCAGCCATGGCTGACGAGAAACGGCAACTGCATTCTTCGGCCACGGCCGAAGCTTGGAAAATGCCTCACGGCTTTTCCAACCTCTGGAAGCAAGAAAGGCAGATGTCTAACTGAATTCACATGTAATGAAAATAACGCGAAATCATAAACACAATGAGAGTATCACTCATTTATTTTGACCGTTTAGTAGTACCGTTCGCACCGCCTGCTTTTCAGTCAGGTGGCGCAATCGTTACACGGACACCGTGGCTGAAAATGCCACGACATTCATCAGTAAGCGTCCTCCAATCCATGAGCGACTCTTGTCGGAGGCCACAGACAAGGAGATAAAGGGTGAAGAAGATTTGAAAGACAATCCTCGCTGAGCCTGGATGTTTCGAGGAACTGCTTTCTCAACACCCTTTGGAGACGACAGTCCACTCATCGCGTGAAAGACGACGGCGAAGACGACACCTTTGTCTACTACGGGCGATATATTAGGCAATGTGGCAGCGCGACTCGGTGCCCGTGGTATGGCCGTATGTCCGGATTTGGTCAATGGCGACCTTCAGCTGAAAACGGACGATCAGGCGTCATCCTCGCGAGAAATTCCGAAGAATACGACATCGACCGTTGGTGCCAATGCCTTCAATGATGGCTCATGCGAGAATGGCAGAGTGACGTACCCGACATGAAGCTCCGCTGAGATACACGAACGCAACACGAAATAGACAGCGAATGCTATCCGGCACGCTTGGCTCATCAATATTGGAAGGTGTCAGGGTGATGCTACCGCTGCGAAATGAGTGGCTGAATGCAATCAGAAACACGCTGCTTACTATCTCCATGCGTCAACAGCGTAGCATGGGCTTGGCCCTTACTCGCTTCCTCGCGTGTTCACTGACCGTGCCTACGACACAGTAGGTGTATGGCTATGGCTCGCCCAGAAACGCATGCGGACCGATTGTTTCTGTGTTTCGTCCGTCGGACGATCGCCACATCTTTTCCTGCTCTCGCCACCCGCCAACCTCATGGCTGCGACCACCTGCGTACAAGTGCGCGGCAGAGATCACCAGCCGCTCAACCAGCAGAGCCGATCTCGCGAAGCAGTGTAACGGACCTGGCCGGACGTAAGTGACATTGTGTTTTGAAGACGTACGCCGTCACAATCATCGGGAAATATGGAAATATTCATGCGCTTGAAGTGGATGGCTTTGGAAATCATCTCCCTTGCTGACGATGCCAACGTTCCTTTCGTTGCTTGGTATGGGCTATCGGTGAGATGTGTCGCCTGACGCATCCCACATATCAGAACACACACTGTACTGTGAGCCCAGTGAAAGCACAATCCTTGGTTCTTCCGTGTAAGGCTGGCGAGGGCATCGGAGGCCCTTGTTATCGGTTTGAACACGCTTTACCACTGAGCACTCAGCGGCTTGAAAACCGTTTATCTCTTGGCGACGATAATGTGAAATAGCTGCCAAGGGCATGACGATGCCTCATGGCTACCGATGCGGCACCGGATTCATGCACGAGAGCTCGATGAACGATCGCTTGGACCATTACTCTGTCCGTGGTTTGGTGGCGGCAGAATGGGCTTTTGCTGAACTTGCTCGCGGCTTATCGACGAGGGAAAGGCCCGCTCTCTCAACAGCCCGGAAGTAGACATATAGATTTAATCTCGTCAGTGAACATGGCCAACGGCAGTGTTTTGTCGCCGTCATGTCATGGCATTGTTCAAATTCGATCAATACGCACTACACACTGCGAGAAACTCCGATGACAGCGGCTTGTGTTGTCTGTCATCACTGAGCGTACAGTACAGATGTTGTCGGCCGTGGAAGAGAACGACTACGCCTCTATTCGCCAAACTCTAGTAGGCTCGCAGTCATCGTTTCAGCTGTCTCGCCGGGTACGACCTTTGTCCTGCCATAGCAATGCTGCAGTGGGCATGAATTTCGGACCTTGGTGACCGGAAAGGATGTGGTGATGGCTGGCAATACGCGTTTACACTGCGCATAGATTGCGACTGACCAGCAGACGCATCAACCGAGTCCGTGGATAAACGATTATGGTGTGTGTTTCAGTCAGCGCCGGAGGTTGGTCAGCGGGTTCTTTGACGAGTGTGGCAGCGAGCACCGTGGTTCTCGCATGTCGGAGATTGTAGTCTTTATGCTGGAGGTATGAGGTGTATCTTTTGCCGACTATGACATCAGGGCAGAGATGACGCCGTACAGGAGCGTGCTTGCATGGTGGTTGATTCTTCTCGAAGACCGACAGTGCCATGCGGGTCATTGTTAGATGCTGTGATCATGTTTGAAGTGAAGGTGATCTCGGAGTGCATAACATGGTTGCGGGTTACTCTACGAAGAACAGCGGTGGGTGCCGAAGAACTCCTGCAATTATTCTCATCATCAAGCTCGATCATCCCATAGCTCGTGCGCTCTGGATAGCGAAGGTAATGCGCCGTCTTCTGGCCACCACTGCAAGCGCGGTTGCATTGTAGGGCTTCCAAGACATCACGCCGAGGTGAGCCGGTGATTGCACGCAGATCATCATCGTTCATCAGTCCCGCGCAGAGCGCAATTTGAATCCTTGGAAAAGAACTTGGAAACCGCAGGGATTCCATGGAGAACATCATGAGCGTGGAGCGCAACTCCTGGAATGCGGTTAATCTCGACGTATAGAGGTCGGCGATGACAACATCGACAACAAAGCGTACCTTTCTCTCTGTCTACCGCCTCGCTGTTTCCGTCGCACGCTTTGGGAGAGGGATCTCGATGGCAACGTGATACACTACAGCCCCTATACACGGAAAGTTCCTGCCCGGATATATGTGTACACCGGACACTCGGTTTTCGGGATACATCCCGTGCGCCCTTTCCCATTGCTGAACATGCTCTCATCCCGATGTAAACACGCGCATACAAGTAGCTTACTGCCAAGCGTCGTTTAGTCGCAGAGTCCGGCTTCCCACCTGAATGGCAGCAGTCACCGGTCACCGCGGTGCATGCGAGGGTATGGTAGCAACCTGCATCTGTCGTCGCAGACGCATGGCTTGTGGTCAGGGTCAAGACGCGCGATGCCGAGACGCTGTGGGAGGCAATAGTTGCATGGCACTCGCGGCTGCACATCCGGAGCACTGGCTCTACGGGTGGCGAGGGATTTTGAAACGTCATAATGCCAGGGTTATGTGCCAGCCCTGCTGATGAATATCATCACTGAGAATGTGGGCCCGTACGCTTGAATATGCCCATGATGATTGGTGCATCTACCGACTTGCGCAAGGCTTATGCGAAGTCGAAGAGCATCGAACCTTTCAAAAGCGTGCGTATGTGAATTATCGTAATGTTCTTTGATCCGACGGTAAGCATGATGCGGCAGACTGAAGAATGGACAGTCTCAGTACGCCTTTTCCACCTTATAAATGATGCTTTCACTGGAAGGCAACTCATGGCATTGACATGGTGTGTATTCCACGACCCCACTGGACCTTGCATAAACCTTTATGGGAGGCAGGGAGATGTCTCAACTGGATAGATGGACTCCTGTGCCCAGTAGTTCCACCCATAACTCGACGACAGTTACTACGGACAAGCTAACTCCACGAACATACGTGAAAATGCAGGCTGGACATGGGAACTATGCGCATGGCAGCCGACGCTACAGCAGCACATGCCTTTACCTCTCACGATTGGTCTGGCCAGCCATGGAAGCGCAGTATACGTGATGACATCATGGACAAACATCTCCATAACGCCAATCCTGACGGCTATTGTGGCGATGAAGACAAATGGTCAGACCTCTCGCATGGTTTGTCTTTTTCGGCCTTTGCTTTCTATCCCGTATGCCTGGGAAGCGGCGATGAGTATGCCACTGGCATCGCCTCATTTCTGCTGCGTGTCGTACACAGAGGGGAAAACGGTAACGATTGATGCTCCGACGTTCTGAAGCCAAACGATGCATAGATGGAGGACTGTAACGCTCTTGGACGACCGAGTTTGATGCTTATTAGCGACCTTACAGAAGGGGGAAAGATAGTATTCATTATGTCGTGACAGCCGAACTTTCAGTGCAGTATCACAGCCGAAGCAGCGCCACATTCCATGAGTGCTCCTCACGTAACAAGTAATAAGACAAGATGAGTGCGCATGACGAAATGTGCCAACGAGTGTCGCTGTCCTTCGCGAAAGCAGTCGGCAGACACTGCTCATGGAAAGAGCGTGCTGGATAGAGTTCTTTCATGTGTCTTAAGAGAGAGGTTGTCGTATGCGCCAGATTACCGTGTACGCAGACTCCGTTGCGCGGTAGTTTTGACGCAGATTGCGACGCATCTGACGCAAGTCAGCAACGCATGGTGACGCAAATTGCACGGCGAAGCTCCGCGAAACGATGAAAATCATGCCTGCGACAGTTGATTGCCCCAGGGAACACAGGCTTGAAAACATGTTGTACAGCGATAAACATGCAGTAGGAAGTTCAGAGCGGAGGATGCGATAGAAAACAGTGCTTGCTGCTGGACACCGTCAGACCAGCCTCACATACATGATGAAAAGAAGTACCAGAGACAGCTCTTGATACTTTTTGTGTTTTATTATGGTTAATGCGCTATTGGGCAGTAAACCATCTGATAGTAGCCCTGTGTGTTGGCCCAGAAGAGTTTGGGTAGAAACCGGGCGACTTCCTTTTATAATCTTTGCAATGGCTGCTTGCACATTGTCGTGCATGGTAGAGTTCCATCGTCTGATAAGGCAGTCGATGAGCCGGGCTTAGACAGCTGCTTGACCGCAGTGCATCCGTGAAAGCGAAAGTCACTTTTGACAACTCCGTCGCGTACTCCATATCCAGCGCATGCTTCCAACTCGTCTCATAAAACTGTAGGCTTTGGCGGGCTGGCTGCAACGACCTGCTCGGTCCTGTCCCATACTTCTGCGTGGCATAGGCCTGGGCTATGGGCTTCTGTGGGCAACTTTGTCTTCAGTTTGCCTGCGTAGCTGCCATTGAAGCATGTGTTGCACGATAGCCTTTATAGAGCGTGCTGTTAGTCTCTCAATTCCTTGCAGTATGCGAATGATTGCACTACGCCTGACGAAATAGGTCTTTGGCTTGCAGCACTGGCAGTAACACCATATCCTTTGAGATAACACTGGCAATGCCCAGACTCACTCTCGGCGGCGTCAGAGCCAGCATGCCGGTGTCGTCATTGCCCTGATAGTTTGCCCAACCTTTCGAAACGGCCTGGGAACTCGATAAATATTGTGTAGTTGGCACCTTGATGCCTTTTTACTTTTGATAGACCTTTGATGCTGTCTTCGCTCTGCACGGATATGTCGTGGTGCTGGTCTTTGTCTGCACGTCAAGCCACGCATCTCGCCAGCATTTTGGATTAGTGACGTAACGAGGGCAGGCGCGGGTCGGAGTTGTCACTCTGACAGCCTCAGACGGAACGCGATGGCATCGAGACATGGCTTGAGAACCCCGAGACGTAGTGCGAACTGTTGAGAGTCTCTACAGATACTGACTCTTCCAGTAATTGGGCGTCGTCGGTCCGGTGTCGGGTGCCAACACCTTTTGGTAAAAGGTGTCACCAATCAGAGGATAGGTTGAGGGATTTTCCAGAATCCCTTGATGGCAGCTTCTGCAACCCGTGACACATTCGCCATTGGCAGCAGTGAGAGGCGATGCGCAGTCGGAGTGGAGCTGACATAACGCCGCCATGTGCCGGTGTTTCCATTGGCAAGCGTGAAGTCTGACGCTTTAGCTGGCAAACGCCATTGGCATTCAGGATTGCTCCGCAGCAGTAGTCGCCGACCTCTTTTCAAGTCAACAGATCTGTGTATAGGTGTCGAGCATCGCCGTCATACACGCCTCCTTGCATCTGCATCTTGCTGTGATTACTCCTGAGCGTAAAGCACCCTGTGTGAACGTCCCAGATGGATGATAGTACTGTGAGCGTGCCTGCATGACAGTGCGCGTCCCAACAAAAGCAAGCGAACATCTTGTTGAAGTTAAGCTGTCTGGTTTCGCTTTAGCTCGCTAGCAGTTATCTTCCAGTACAGCGAGACAGCATGTCACAGAAACCTGCCAGCGTGTGCGCCCCTTTCTCACCCGGTAGCCCTCTGAAAAACGCCCGCGGTCTGGCATTCCGATAACTTGAGTAGAAACCTGGAGGCTGTAGACTGACGTAGTAGCGATAATACACGGGTCATCCACTCGGTTGCCTTTGGTAGAGTCATCGTCGTGAACACCTTGCGGCACGCCTACAGCTGAAGCCCTGGACGGCCCTTCGTATCGGCATCGAAAGACGAGTCGCCGCACGATGTCGTTGACAAGAGTGCAAGCCCTGCTGGCAGGCTAGCGCCATCATCTTTTCAGGTGTTTTATTTAATTTTATACATGCGAAGTTTGCACGGGAGTGTGAGTCCGAACGAGCGTGGTAGTCGTCGTGCCGCCAATCTGTGCCTGATAGATCCAGCTTTGTTCCATCGGCAGCTCTTCTAGCGCCGAAGAGCTTGAGGCTGCGATATAGATGTAGAATGGATTGCGCATATGTCGCTAAGACACCGTGGAGCGTCAGTGGAACTTTCGTAAATCAATTTGGAAGAGCAGTGCGCGTAATCTCGCGGCATTTCACATAGCTCGTTCTTCTGAATGGCACGGCATAGCTTCAGTGGCCGTAATCTTGCATCTCCATCCGGTACTAAGTTATCATTGACTTTCTGGAATTGGCAATCGCTGATGTCATTCGGTGCGCCATCTTTCTTTCACGCCTTTCTGAATAAGACCGTTGTCCCACATGAGGCGACCGTCGATTCTTGAGCTTTCCTCTCATGTCTGCCAAATCGTGGGTATCTCTGTGATTAACCTCGTGAGAGAGCCTTTGATCACTGGCTTTATCAGAGCGTCGCTGTCATTGCAATACCCACCTGCTGCAGCATTGCGCACGCCCACAGCATCTTTTAATATTACGCATCCATCATGTATTGCCATGGCAGTTGAGACATCTCCTCCTGATACGGAAGTCGTGTTGAAGGTCAGCGCGAAGTTCTTTGTAGTTCCAGCATCCCACGAGTCACCAGTAGCTTTTGTAAGCATGGTATCTGCCCACTTTTGTGGCGGAGTAGAGGTCGTTTATCAGTGAGACCGTTGCCGCCTACAAATGCGCGTGTTGCTCTTGTCATGCGGCCCGATAGGTGTAGGCATACCAGTCGCTCCATGGATTCGCCGACATGCGACCTAAGCTTTGCTGCGCCATTATCGACCGTCATAGGAGAAAGTAGATCCAAGCAGTCGGCCAGTTTCTTGACCTTGCTGCTGGAAAAGCGATGCTAGAAGTTCAGGCTGAGTCGCCAGTCCTTTGCTAGGATTGTGTGCCATAGAGACTGGCTTTCCAGACCGCTGTTGGTTAGCTCTCCAACGTTCATCAGCATACGTCTGCACCCATTGAAGACGTGCAGTAGTCGTGTGAGGATTTCGATCTGATGTCATTATAGTAGTAGCTGGAGTTCCATCCCTGAGTCGGTTGCTGGAACCATTTGTCCCTGGGCTACCGATTTCATATTCACATTTGCGCTCGGGCTTAATGTTCTCACTACCAATGTCGCGGTACATAATTATAGGTGGTAGGTAGGAACGGGTGATGCCACTGCATATGAGCCATGTTTGCGTCATCGAGGTGCTAGAGGGGAGCCTCCACAACACCGCAAGGACAAGCGTGCAGCTTTCCAGCAGTCCCACCCAAGCGTGGTAGGTCTTTTCTCCTTCATGAGTTCGTATAGATGACACTACCGCTGGAAAGAAGTTGATAATAGAATGTGCATTGTTTCTTCTTCAGTGTAGTAGGTCTTTTTCCTGGCGAGTGGTTCCTCTCTGGAGATAGAGCGTGCTGGTCATAAACCCGCAGCTTGGCTGTAAGCGAAAGACCGCCCTGAGCCGGTCTTTCTTCACCGCGTTAGTCACCTTTTGTGCCGACAGGAGTCATTCGGATGGAATCAGCCTCCGCAGTAAGTCTTGGTTGGTATTGACACTTGAGAAATACAGTCTTCGCGACGACCCGTCCAACCGGGCACTACGGTGATATTATGTTTCTGATTAAAAGTCTCGTCATAGGTCAGCGCGATATCTCCATAGGCAAATGCGATAACGGCTGTTTGACAGTCCATAATAGCTCACCGACTGTCCGTTGCTGAGAAGTTGCGTGAATTTTCGGTGTTATATGTGCCAATCTTCCACTGTCGCGTCGGCTGCCGCACGTCCGCCAAGTGTTAGCCTAATGATAATCTTTCCATGTGAAGTTGACAGCACCCATGAAGCGTTCATGGTTTGATCATTCATTGGCTGCTGAACATCTTTCGCAGCGCGGCATTCACGATCAACGAGCTGAAACCTACTGGAGAATACAGAATGTTTCATCGGAGTCATGGTATTGAGATCCACCGCTGATTTGCAGCAACATTGTCATGGCAAACGAGACTGGCAGTGACAGCGATTGGTGAATGAATAGCATGTCGGCATATCCGCCAAACATACCTGGAATAGTTGCTATCAGACGGCATAATGCGGATATGGACGGTCTCTGATTCGCTGTAGCTGGATAACTTGCTAAGGCAATAGTTCAACTGACGCGCAACGTCATATGCCCCGGCAGCTGAAATTATGGCGAGCTGTTCTCTCGAATTATACTGCATGAGCGTCTCGGTTATAAGTAGCAGAGAAGCGCACATTATTGTCGTTCAGCGCCGTTTGTGATAGCAATGCTATACCCTGGTTGATACTCGCGGCGGTAGATATCGGCCCACTGATTATGGTTGATGTAGCAGGCGCGTGTGCCATCGAAGGAAGTCACCGATTTACTGCCGTCATAGGCTGGGCCGTAGGCGAATAGATGGTCGTGTGTAGCACCGTGTTTCCGACCACGGTCTTTTGCAACTCCTTACGTAGCTCAGCTGCAGCCCTCTTCGCCAGTCACCTACTGCCCAGTTACTGGCATAGCCGGACCAAACTTCTTCCTTGTATATCCGGCATGTAGGCAACTTTTGTCAAAACCAATGCTTGCATTGAAGCCACCGTGGGTACCAGCTGCCTCTGTAGCTGATTTTGTAAGCGATCATAATCACACCGTTGGCCGCTTCCAGAGCCATAGAGAGCCGATGCCGCCGCGCCTTCAGGATAGAGATGTTCTCAATATCCTCTGGATTGATGTCAACCAAGCTCATTGCGTGATACGCTGGTTTGTCCAATAGTCACCGTCGCTGGCGTTCTATTATGGGATTGGCACACCATCCAATACCAATAATGGCCAGCATTGCCGCGATAGATGACAGACCGACGCACTGATACAGGAGATTGCGGAGTTGCTTCCGGTGCAGATTGAATTCTCACACCAGTGGCCTTACCATAGAGTCCGATGCTGCCGGCTGCCGAATCCGTGCATGGTTCAAATCTTGCCGAACCAATGGAGCTGACAGCATAGCCCAACTTCTTGGCACCTTTCTTTATACCGCAAAGTGTTGTGACCACCACCGTCGTCATGCTCTGGCTTCTTCGTCTAAAGACCACGTTAACGGTCTTTTCTTCCTTTCATCAATGGTCTTTTGCTGGTGAAAACCAATGTAGCTGAATCCGCCGCTGCTGTGTCAGAACATCGTGATGGAGCAGTTGCCATCAATCGATCGGAAACACCTCCGGAAGAGGTGCCAAGGAGCTTTTCACTGTGGCGCCTGCAATAGATTGCACGCTCGATCTGATACAGCCTCACCACAAAGTTCTGTGCATAGGTGATGACTGTAAACAATAGAAATAAGCTACCAGCCTGCTCTCTCGAACGCTTGATAAAGACATCTCTCGATTGCTTCATCTGAGTAATAGATTTAGATAATAAGATATTGTGCTTTAGGGTTGAAAGAGCTGTTTCTGACTGAATATTATTGTTTCTCGTGTGCTGAGCGTGTAACTCATTCCTAGTTTTTCTTTGGAAGATCCCTTCGCTTGCATGTGTTCAGTTGCAGAAATGCAAAAGGCTCTCGGTCTTTCATGCGCTCGCCGGCAGGGTAACGGTGACTCTCCCATCATGCGTTTCTGATCATTTTTGAGCCTCTTTCTTTGTGCCAAGGAGCGACACTTTTGGGCGTATGCACTTGCCATGAGAGAGTGTTCGGCGGTGTGCTCATGGTCTGCAGTGCATAGACTGCAGCAGCGTTGTTGACCATTTCCTTACTGGACTGTGAACCACAGTTTTCCTCATTGTAATAGGGTGTTGTCACTGTGTTATAAATTGCTTTGTCCATACTCAAGGTGCAGCCACTGGCCAATGCTGTCTGTCGACCGACGGCCCGCGGCTGAATGTACGTGTCCTTCTGCTGTTGGGCCTACACTCACCACGAGATTTCGCACTTTCGCCACAATCTCTACGGAGCGTATTGATGACTTTTAGTCGATGTTTTCGCTCAGTGGTGGATGCCCCACCGCATCCCCAGTCATTCGATAGTGAAAGGATACAGCTTTCCCCGCGGCGTGCTGAGCCGCTTTTCAGGCATGGTGGTCTGCCTCGCGTCTGATAGTTTTCGTATGGTCTATGGACAGTGCGGCGACGATAATCAGACCGGGCTGAAGTTCTCTTTGCATCGCGAGGCAATGCAGTGCGCGTCTATAACCCTGTTGGTCTTGCATTACCCATCCGCCATCAAGCCATACAGAATGTCTATCTTGCCATACCAGTAGCTCAGCTTCGGCTTTGCGCATGGACAAATTTTCAAACGGCATTCCATCGCCAGTGGCCATTGCTTTCGATGTCGTAGTCGACATTGCGTCCGTAGCTTGACTGGATAGACATCCCACCAATAGTCCCGTGGAGTGCCAGTCGGGTTTTGAAGCTAGTATTCGCCAATCATGAAGCCTTTGTTGCGGAAATGTCTGAAGCTAATATGGCGCAGTAGTATCGCGTTTAGGATTGCAGCGAAATGCGTGTTGGGCAATGTGGTGAAATCGGTTTGTTTAGAGTCATACATGCAGAAACCATCATGATGCTTCAGGTGAACAGCACGTATTTCGCCACTCCGCATTTCCTTAAACGTTGAGGCCCATTGTGTCCAGGTTCAAATCGTGTGGGATTGAACTGGCTTGCACAGCCCCCAATACCACTTTTTGTGCTTGTTGATAGGTTCTTTGTCGCCACGCGAAATCCAATCTCATCGTGCAGATAGCCATGATTCCACTATTCCTGCACGACATAAAGCCCCAATGAACAGAGCACTACCAAACCTCTCAAGTCTTGCCATTGCTTGAGCTTTCTTCACCACAAGTGGCCGAGTAGGCTATCCAGAGCTTTTGCGAGCGCTTTCTGTACACATCGCCTCAGCAAGCGACTGTGGTTTGAGTGATGAGGGCATAATGCCCAATATTATTTCTCTTGGATGTTCATAATTGCTGACCTGCTCCGATATGTGTATACACTGCTTTATTCTGTATTTATGGTACTCTTTGAGTCAGTGATACGATCCGAAGCACTTCCTATGCAGACATCTATCGGACGAGGTCCAATGGTGGGGTATCATCTGCCCTGATAAACGCCAGATCTTCTGGGAGAATGTCGAATGCCAGCGCGCGCAGCTTCCCCTTTGATATGTGAAGATGCGTGCGAAGTGTTTCAATTGCAGTATCGGCTGAACTCCGCGATGCCACTTGATCGTGCATGTAGAGTTGTGCTAATTTCCTCACCATCTCTGCCGCCCGACTGGTGATGCCATCAAGGTGCGACATGAAACCGGATTGGCACCGCGTTTTCATTCTCAGGTATGTCATAATGGAATGTTGTAGTCGCTGGTCCGGAAGCTACAGCATATAATGGCACCGCCTTCATCTCTCACATAGTCAGGTGGGGGCGGGCATACGCTTATTGTAATAGCAGGGCAACTGGGCCCATATGAGCAGCAGGCACGGAGATGCGCAGACGGCCAGTCAGCTGATGTCACCAAAGAGCACATCGGCGGCACGGCCCGCCTTCCTGCCCGGATCACGGCCGTGCAGTGCATCGGCATGTTGAGCAGCCCAATCTTCGCTAGCGGACGCCCTTCAATATAAACTACCATACGCGGTTTTGCTCGCTTGTTTCAAGGCGTAGCCGACAGTCATTCCTGCCGTCCCAATAACGACAATGTGGCGCGGCCATAGCCTTCTCCTGACTCCATGTCGTCTCATCGGCTTGTTAAGCGCTCACTTCGCTGCCCGCGTTTGATAATCTCGTTTTCCGAAAATCTTCTGGCACCTCGAACCACCCACGACTGCTATCATCAACATGGGCCCACCGTGCTGCCGCGGCAACGGTCTGGGAATAGTGCTGTTGGCAGTATCTCGGATGGCAAGCATCTCGCACATATTTAATCTGTTGCATAGAGAGATTTTAGACTGAATGCCTCTAATCACGGCCTCACGGTGCCTCTTTGCGGTGCGGTGGTGTAGTCTGGCATGTTATGGGCATTGTCCGCGTTAGCCCACTAAGGCAAGGTCTTGATGTTTCTCTGGAGGTAGGTGCTGCTGTTTGGCTCAACAGCGTAATGAGTTGCCATGTGCAGTTTTCAATGCCACATCCTTGTCGACCGTGTTGTTGATATCTTGTAGTGTACGTACATTGGACGTTTAGTGATGTCTGAAAGTCCCATCTCAAACTTCATACGCAGACATTCGGGCACAGCAGAGTCGATAACACGCCCTTTTACCCGACCTTTCTCCACGGCTTTCGGCCAACCGTTGATAGGCACGTCCGCCTGTCAACGCCCATTCGGCCTTCAGTGCCATTGCACTCTGCTCTCGGTCAGCGTGTGCGCCATATGCGCGCGCGTGCCATAATCCGTCAATACCGTAGGAGGTCTGGAAATAATCAAATCGGTGAATTACGCAACGTTTGCGCAGAACGGTCACTATAGAGCCATCATTGGCTGCTGAGGGCATGCCATCCATCGAATTAGTAGGAAGTGCATGACGGAAAGCTGCTCGCTTCCACTCAGCTTTCTGAAATGGAAGGAAGAAGTTTTGGCATATATCTCGCAGTCCACCAATCGTCTGACAGCCGTTCTGCGCTCTGTCGTACCATAACCCGCACGAAGTGTTCTGCAGCGTCGGGATTGTGTGGCAGCAGCGCTTGTGAATGCTTTCTCTCCAAGGCGCTCACCAGCGTTGCATGCGAGGCTGCTTCGTCGTGAACAGGGTCTTCCCATGCTCCTTCCAGCTGCGCGACCAACGCGATCCTCTTGTCAAATCGAGCACGCTCGAAACTGGATGTGTGTGCTCCTTTGCAACCTGATCTGCGTGCTATACATTAGTCTCTGCTGCTTCGGCAAGGTCTGTATTCCATGTGGCAGCAAGTCACATCGTAGGGGAAACCGTGGTCCTGATAGCCAGCAGTGCCCAGTGAGGAGCTTCTTCCGCAAAGAAGTCAGAGGAATGCCCATGTGCGTAAAACCGAGAGCAGGCTTCTCGCAAAGCGTGCTGCTTGTAGCGTTGCCGATAGTAAGTCCGTTGGACAGACCTCTGTAACCAGGGATCAGCGCGGAACGTAGCCCAAAGCGGCGCCGATCGCCTGCTTCTCTGGCCGCGTTCTTCTGAAGGCGTGCGCTGAAGGATATACTTTGTTTTGCTGTAGCGTGCAGTCCCATGCCAACAAGATCCTCAGCTGGACCGATCTTCTTCAAGCCGTCATGCGATCGAGGCGATCGGCCACACGTTCAGCGGTAGGTAGACTTCTCGCATTTCGATGGGCGATGGCTCACCTTTTGCCGGAGAGTCGGGCATAGACTGCAAGCAGAGCAGCAAAACTACAAGGTCAGCAGTCGCTATCGCGATGTTCATCGGCACTTTCGATTTGTCCTTGAGATTTCGGCGCAGATAACACTGCATAAAGCATCGTCCGCAGCGGCTCGGACACATAGCCGTTGATGCCTTTTGACAAGCAGCATTTCATCATATGGCAAATGGGCGTACATTAGATAATGAAGATAGATTATCGCTTTGTCTCCATGCGTCATTTTATTGGCATTTAATAAGGCTTCATGTCGCCGCGTCTTGCCTAAAGATGCTTTTGTAGGTAGCTGCAGTCTGGTGTGCATGGTATTACGAAAATCACTGCTTGTTCTGCAATACATGCATTTGTCCGGCTTGATAAAGATAACAATAAGCAATGATAAAAGCGTTGAAATGAAATATTTTGAAAAGCAACATTTTCACAGTAATTCGTCCAGATTGATGCGTTTATTCTCAGGTGGAAAGTCTAGCTTAATACATTTCTTTTTATTATATTATAAAACGGAAATGAATAAAGCTGATATGAAAAGGTATGTATTTCATTTTTGAACGCTTTAACTGATATGCAGGTTTCGTCGCACTGCCCTCAGAATGTTGTGGTCTCTTGCTAAAGTTCCTTGTCAGTTTTTCAACATTTTCAGAGGACGACCGTTAGGGAAATGAAAAGCACACCTCGTGGTGTTGCTTGAGGTGATTTGCGCTTGGATTTCTCATATTTCAGTCCTCCTTGCCTTGCAATCCTCAGTCACTTTACCTTGCTGTTTCATTCATGGTGGTGTGTTTCAAATGCAGATCAGCGTGATTTGACGCAGATTGCGTAGCGATTTTCAGCATGATTTTCGCTGTTGTGGTTTCTGTGAGTTTTGCACGCTTGACAGTCGGGTGCTTTTGTAAATCTCGTTATCTCCACATGATTAGCACGCAGGATAGCTCGTTTTCAAATTTCTGAAAGCCATGACCGAATTTGCAAACAACTGAGAATTTGCACGATACATCTCACATACGTATTTATGCAGAACCGTTGCATGGGTGGGCAGGCGTAAGCGTTACGTTGTTAGGATAGCTTTATGGTGCTCTTTACTTTATCCATCAAGAGTGCGCCGCATCTGCGATGAGATGCAGCGCTCTACTCCGTTTGTCCCTTGTGGCTTATCTTGCCGTCGTAGAGCGGTGTAACACCGAGCGCACACTTCCTTTCCGGCACAGAGCTCTCTTGACAAAGGCTTTCCAATCTGTTCGCCAAGACCAGCCTCTTACAGAGGCCCAAACCGAACATATCCTGCGCTGTAGAGCTTTTTCAGACAGCTGAAAGTGTACATGCCGTCGATTTCATGGTGGAGAGGCAACGATGCTTTGCAGTTCATCGAGCGGTGATCAAGGACGGAGTGAAAGGCTTTCCCGCGTCGTCAATGCCTTCAGATAGCGGGCATAGCCGTGCCAAAGCTGGCGATGAGGATGAGGCTACGCTTGATTCCACCGCGCGCAATATAGTCTTCCTTTGACGCTTTCTGGGCGTTAACGGACAGCTTCCAGACGTGTCAGAGGCGATGCGCGGCGGCGTCGGGCATGAACGGATTGGGTAGCGCTCGCGGATGAAGGTGCACGTACGAAACCTTAAGCGCGATTGAGAACACCTGGTCAACCAGCACCCGGCATGGCCTCGACATACCGTGTGTATTTTCTGCAATCAAAGGCACGGATGTCGGCGCCTGCAATCCTCGCAGAAATGAGCGTCATGCGAGCTAGACAGCCGAAAATAGCCCGCGGCTGCGCGCAATGGGTTCAGGCGCGACGGTGACCTTTCATCGTTTCTACCGCATCCACGGTTTCGCAAGTACAGGTAGAGCACTCCGCCCAAATCGAGAGGCGGACGTCCGTTGGCATAGTGGTCTTCAACCACGAGATACTGCGTTTTCGGCATTCACGAAAGGCGGTGGTAAGCAAAACGTGCTTTCGATATAGTCGTTGTCTTCAAATCCGTCTGCAGCCAAGAGTGCTTTCACCTTTCATGGGGGCGCGGAGCATCTTGTGCAATCATCGACCCGGCGAGGGATCTGTGCTCGTCTTTCAGATAGTCCACGAAACTCCTGCGGAAACAAGTCCGTCTTTGGCCCAACGCCCAGCAGGCAAACTACCCCGCCTGCACTCATTGCACATTATGCGAGCAGCTGTCCATGCCTGAACGGTCAACGGATTTGTCCTGCTCACGTGTAATCGCTCATAGAGTGCAATGCCGTCACTCTTACCTCAGGCAAAGACCGGAGTCATGCCACGTGCTAAATCATCTTCATTATAACTCGTATCCTCTCAGTGCGATAGTGAATGATATCGTCTGCAGGCAGCGTTGCAGAAGATGTCAGTCAATCGCTTCCACCGCAAACTGAGGGAATCGGCTTTCGAGGGCTTTCGGTCACGCTGGCAACGACTTTCTTCTCGATCGTTCCTGATGACTGGAAGACTTTACGGAGCAGCGAGACGCTATGCCATGCATAGGCGTTTGTCGATGACCTCATAGTCGAAAGTCTTCGCAACAACGAGCACTGCGGTCATATTTTCCTGTAACCAGTGCATCATCTAAGATAGCGCGGGAAAGGCACGAAAGATGTCTGCCCTCCAAAGTGTACCCAAGGCCTTCGTTTCAAAAGGTATTTCATATTTCTGCACTGTCTTGATGTCAAACTGTGGCAGTCTCATACTTTGTTTCTCCTATTCTTCCGCATTATAGCTGCCGCTTATTGGTCTCTGGCAGTTCTGCTGGATATATAGGTGTTTTAGTTTGATTAGCTGCATAAACATCGCGGCTGCTGATATCTGATGCCCTTGTCTCGTTGTCGACAGTCGCCAGACGTACTGCACTGTCCCATTGCAAAGCATACGGCCCAAGAAACTGCAGTCGCACGCAGAGCCCTTGGTCCCATCTCCCAGCATAGTCATGCCAGCGATCTTACGCGCATCGGCAGTCCTCGCGCATTGAGATTGTCCTTCCTGCACCGCTCTCTTCTTCAAAGACAATACGGTAGAGTTTGACGCAATGATCGGCCCCTCCTCCGAGTGGCTTCTGCCTCTCGTGGAAATCGCTATTAGGAAACACATGACAGCTGCGCAGATGCCGTGTACGAACCAAGTGCGGCATACTTCGGCCATCTTTGTCAGTGTCGTTCTCGCGCACCGGCTGATAAGCTTCCAGCACGAAAGTCAGCTTCAGCGGTGTAAGCTCGTCGGCACGGCATTCAGGAACCACCGACGTCTTCGCCACAGTTAGTAACGCGTGGAAGTCTCGAGGATTTGGAATGGTGATCGTCGGGACGTAGGCACACATACATGTCGTGTCTGTCGCAAAACCGGCATGATGGCACTTAGGAAATACCGGCATGTTTTCACGCAGTTGAGCCTCTGTCAATGCCTTTATAGAGCGCAAGAAGTTCGCGTGAACAGCTCCATTGTGATGCTCGTCTCCTTCCTTTCTTTCAAGAAGTTGCTGCTAACGAAGCCCTGAGTCTTGATAACGATGTTCTCACCAAGGGCATGATACCTTTCTCCGGAGTCATGTTCGCCAATGCATCAACTCCCTTTCAGAATGTCGGGCATTGGCTGCTGCTCCGTCAGGACCGAGGGTCGAAGGTCGCCCAGCTTTCTTGCTCCTCACCGCTTGAGGACATATGTCGAAGCCAGGCGAACCCGGGAATGCTGAAGTATCAGCGGTTGCCGCCATTTGCTGGCATGGAGTCAAATCGGCACGTGCCCAATCGAGCACCGTATGAAGTTATAACAGACCGTATGTATGCTCTTCATGCCGCCGTTGGCTGGCAGACTTATCTTGTAAGTCTCTGTTTCTGCTGGTCGCGATCTCGCCCACCATACTGGATCGTTTCAGCTCACCGGCAAGCGACTCCACCACGCCCAGCGCGCATGCCATAGCTTTCGACATACTAAGTTCCTGAGGTCGTGGATTTTCGCATGTGTCCACACTTCTCACCCACCCGCACATCGCGCAGTGCAGTGACGATGCCTTCCACTCCGATTTCCTCCAACATGGCGAAGCGTAATCTCATCATTTTAAGCCAAAACCATCTCCATGTTCTTTTCCATTTTATTTTAGATTTTAATCGATTGTTTCTTCTTTTGTTTTTCTTCTTTATGGGCCGATTATCTTGAAGTCGCACCTCTTTTGCGCAACCCAGCATGTCTTTCGGTCTGTTTTGCAGATTTATGGGCAAGTTATCGACTGCTGTGTAAACCGCAAATTAACGGGTAAGAAAAAGCAAAAGTTCCAACTTGTTGCCTCGAAAAAGGAAAGCGAAGACACTGCAGGTAATGCGGATTGAATTTCAGTCCGGTCATGCGGAACTGTTGAATATAAATGCTTTATAAGCATCCTTTGAGCACAAAACCAAGAGAAAACGCTGCTGAAGATAAGGGAAGTGGACTGACTGCCTGACAACATACGCCTTCTTTTCATCATGGTTGCCGTGCTGATGGGCTTGCATCGTGGTGGTTTCTCATCTTCATCAGTGCACGATTTCGCACAAGGAAGAGGCCACGCGGAATGGAGGCGTAATGCTGAAGTCATGCGTGCTTTCGAACGCGGCAGATGAGCATACCGACCCGGTGCACTTTGTATTGAAAAAGCAATCAATGAAAACCACACTATCTCGGTGATTGTCATCAACCGACAGAGGCATGTTCAGACCTATCGGAATGTAAAACCGCAGGGAAAGAACCAGGCAGACAGTAAAAGACGCCGTTGCTCAAGCTCAACGCATGCGCAATTCGACGGTCATGTTGTCCAGCATTATGCTTGGACACTCGCAACGATTATATTGATGCATGCTATGCCGAGTCGCTGCTCTTCTGCGCCGCTTTGTCCGCATCCTTGGCGTCCAGTTGGGCGTCATTTTTGCCTCTTTGCCGGCCTTGCTGTTTTTCGCACTTCTGACCTTGAAACGTGCCGAACAAAACCATGTTTGGGTAGGCTTCGAGCAAGCGAAAACGGCTCACTCAACTCGGCACTTTGGCTTCCAGTCTTTATGGCCTCGATGCGGAGATGATGAAAGAGGCCGATCCCGATGATAAACTGCTTCTGAGATGGACAACGACGTGAAACGGCTTTCAGCTTATCGCCGGACCGCTTCTCGGTAAATCGGTTTCAACCCACGCCCGCACGTGCCGACTTGATAGCGTGTTGCAGCGAGTTGTGGCGGCATGGACAGTCGAACGTCGCACCGGTGGTCATCATGCTGGGCGCTTCTGGCTGAAAAGTGATGCTGAACCTCAATGTTTCGCTCTTCGAATGGGATCATTGAGAACCTCTGCAAGAATGCCGTTGATGCCTTTGGAAGTGCCGAAGGTCGCATAGATATCTTATGTTACGCAAAGGAACAGACGGTCGTGATTGACCTTGTTGACACGGGAAAAGGTATCCGAGCAAAGATATGAAGAACGCGTGTCTCGGCCCCGGTTTCACGACTGCACAGCGCGGGTGACTGGCTTTGTCAGCTGGCACGACGCATCGTTGAGGAATACTCATCAAGGGAAAGATATTCGTCACAATCTGAAGTGCGGCAAGGCACATACCGTTTTCGCATCATACTTCGCGTGGTCGTGAAAAAGGCTTGGTCGACGGTTATCCTCCTTTAGAAGCGACCTCTTCTTCAGCTGTTTGTCGTTCGAGAAAACGGCATGAAAATAGTACGAGCAGTCTCTGTCTCTGAGCTGCTTGAAATTGAGCGATCCCATATGAAAAGTGCATTTTCCTATGAAATCCATTGCATTTTGCTTCATGTCAGTTTGCATTTCTGTCATGTTATCTTTCATTTGACGCAACTACGCAGTCTGATGTCAAACTAAGGGATGCAATATGACGCAGATTGCATCCTTACTTTGCGCGTGTCAACAGGAAGGTATACTTTGCGTCCTTCCCTACGGCAAAGATATAATGATGCAGCGATTCCGTAAATTGGTTTGAATTTCTAGTTTTACAACCATTCAGCTTTGCTTGAAGGAGTGAAAGAAAGAAATTATGGTGAGACGGAGGAAACTTTGGTGAAATCATAGATTGTCAGAAGAAATGGCAGAACTTCAAACTGATATTATGAACGTTTGGTTGTAATTGATAGAAACATATGGTGTTTACAAACTTATGTTTATCTTGCAAAGCACAAAGGAAGCAAAACTTGCTGTTGTTGGTGAAAATGGTCAGTTCAGGCAAGTTGTAAATGAAAATAATCTAATAAGAAATGGAATGACTTTTTCTGGCTGTAGATTGCATGTTAAGATATGTTGACTTTAAGGGTTGGCAGACTGGCCTCATCTTTTGAAATCAGCAGCCGTAATAAGGTTTTTTTCGTGAATATCGTCTTAAAACATAACGACCGAATGTGCGTGAGCAGTAGACGGTGGCCGACATCTGCGTACTACTATTATTCTTTTTGTGCAGAATAGCTTATTCTATAATGTGATTATAGTTGTGAGCAGATGTTACCAATTATTAATAAGACATACTATTGAGTTCATGTGAACAAGTCGCTTTGAAGTATAGTCTTGAATGCATCAGAAATTATAGCCTATGAAGCATAGAGGACATTACCGTCATAATAAAGGCAACGGCCGGTTGTTTATCGGAATCTGGTGGTTGAAAAAAAACTCATCTCATTACACGGAGTACTGTCTGCAATTGTTGTTTTGCAGATATTATTATGGAAGAAGTGAAATATGAGAAGATGATAACGAAATACATGGTCTTCTTTGTATGGTATGTCAGGAGGAATATGTCAATACGCTTGAGTTTTGATTTCATTCATGGAGAATAAGTTGCATAAAAAGGATTTGGTTTTGAAGATATTAATGAAGAAGGTAAGATGGATAGAAGTGGTAAGCGTTATCCCGATTTTTTTTTATAAGGATAATATCGTGCTGATGCGAAATATAAGCGGTTGGAAACTATGAGAAAGTACTGAAGGTGAACGTGACGATATTCATCAAGTTATCACTTATATGAATGTTGTATGAACGAGTTGTATGTTTTGTTTTTCTCGACCAAAACCAGAGAAAAGTCCAGTGTCTCGTCTGCAGATGCCTTTCACGTTGGGTTATGGTGTTGAAATCATAAAGAGGTTTCTTTTATGCTGCTGTGGCGAAGATGCAAAATGAAAGCAGATTTTATCACTGATAAACGAACTGGAGATTAAATTTAAGTACTTTTGGCATTCACGTAGAATGAAGATACCAAAGAAAGTCTTCATGATGTTTTGGAGCTCTAAAGAGGAAATTGTATCTTTGTCATGAGTAACTTTTAATAGAAGAATTGATATGGGCATAAATCAGGCCTAACTGGCGCACAGTTGGAGATGCTGAAATGATGTCAAGAGTGACACAGATGAACGAATATTGACGATTTAAGACAAAGCAGCCTCAGACTTCTTTGCTCGCAAAGCACAAGAGGAAATAGACCGTTTTGTGATAGTGGTGTCCAATGAAGAGAAAGTTGAGCGCTTCAAGACGTTGTATGAACGTACACCTTTTTTTTATAAATAAAGTTGTACATTGTAAATGAGACCAGACAGAATAAAAAGGATACCAATTGTCTGATTATATGATCAAGAAATAAATACCATCATGCAGGCAATCTTTCCAGGGAGGTTTGTGTTGTGTGTTACCAATGAGATATTAGAGGAATATGAAGAGGTGTTGGCACTTAATATCAACCACATTTAGCCCAAAATGTTGTTTCCTGCCATATTGAATAGGCCAATGTCTGTATGGTTAATGTGTATTATGTTTGCTCTTATCTCGCAGACATGACGATAATAAGTTTGTAGATCAGTTATTGCTGCCAAAAAGTTGAGCATTGTAACCCAAGACCGCCACTTTGATATCCTTGAAAGAAATTCGATTTCAAAGATAAATATCAGGTTATTGATACATCGTCAGTTATCGAATGGCTGACGAGCTTCTATTGCCGTGAACACGTAGAAATAATATTTTAACGTCAGCTGGTTAATTTGCAGTTTGTAACTTTGTGCCCATGGGAAGTTCAGAAGTCTGTAAATCGACCTGAAAAGCGCAATCAAGGGCAGAATGCTCTGAGCCTCGACTTTTGATGATGCATTTTTCAGTCGCCTGGCGACCGCTGGCGCGCTCATGGTCGGCTGCACACGATTTGCAACAGTGAAATCACCGATGATTATTTCGACTTGACCTTTCACATCGCTATAAAGCGTTACAGTTCTGTGGATCTTGTCTTGACGACATGGACAGCCTAGAGGCAGATTGCCGAATGGCTGCTGTTCGGAGAAAGTTACCCAGAGTGAAGACGATCTTGTGACGGTGGCCGAGGAAGAAGGAATACTGATATCATGTATTTTTGTCTATGAATCCATTGAACTCAATATTCCCATCAAGCATGCATGCACCTGAAAATGCAACCTGCTATGATATATGCCTGAAGCGCATCTGCTACCCGAAGTAGTGGGGATGAAGATGAGAATGCAGGGATCCACGTTAGAAGTACTCATCCGATTTGAGATTAGAAGAATAGAAAAGAAGATTGGTGTTAAAAGATTATAATATTCTAAAAGAAGACAGTCAAAGACTCGTACACTCAAGAGAAGAACGCATGATACAGTAGCCTTGCCGTTGTATGTCCAAACTGTATGCTTATTATGTTTACCACACTGTATGTCCTCATTGTGGTTACTACAGAGGTTGTTGTTGTTGGCGCGAGCTGAATAATGGAAATATCAACGCTATCATCAATAGGTTGGCTGTGTTCGACCGGCGTCCTCATGTCGAGGAACTCGCCATTGTTGACACCACGATGAGTGGATAGTCGTACTGAACGGGCATTAAGGAACGCTGTATATTCCTGACTGAAGAAGCGACTCGGAACGTCCTATATGGCGCGCGCAAGGCTGCAAAGTTTGATAAAGAAACCGTGTTGATCCCGATAGCATTGATGCACTTCGCAGTGCCTGACCATCTTCAGATTACATAAGCATCCTCGACGGCATCTATCGCCCTGTGTGCTTGACCGAAGAATGCGCTTGTGACTACCCCCGCTGCCCGCTGTGGTTTCATGGGCGCACTTGATGTGCTCGTACATGATCCAGAGCGGTCGCCATATGCGTATTTCTATCGTCATTAAGAGCAGACAAGATGTCAACCGATTATCAGGATCGTTACTTGTCCGCCGTTTGCGATGGTGCAGGTGCTGTTATGGTGGAAGGACAGAGGAAGAGAAACATCGAATCATTGATTTTACCATCGTACGGACGGCAAGGATCAAGTTTTTCCTGCATGTGAAAGCAGGCGGTCGGTTTGTCCTTCATCGGCCATTCAGTTGATCATCACGTACAGCCCCATCAGGAGGCGTTTGCGTTCCGTTATGCCGTTACCGCCATGTGATGACTGTGAAGAAATACTCTTGCCGTAATCATCTTACGACGGATGATGTGGACCTGCGTCGTTACATCGCTAATCTGCGCTGAGGAAGCAGCCGCGTATTGGCGTACCGATGGAGAAAGTATTAAACATTCAGCGCTATGGAAACACGAGTGCTGCTTGCATGCCATTGGTTCTTGGGACGGAAAAGACCTCAAGAAAGGTGATAACATTATATTGACAGCGTTGAGCAGTGTTTGTCAACGGTGCTTTATTTGAAGTGTCATGATTTAAAGCTTTGCTGCATGGCGAAGTAGTCTGACAGACCATATATAGAGAAACGCATTCTTCTTATTGTATAATAAGATGATGCGTTTTTCTGTTTCAGCCAATCAATAACAGAATGACATTGCATAAGGCAGGTTTCAAACACTGGTAAGCAATCCGAATGTTGGAAAAGCATGATGAATCAACCCGGAATTGAGGATGCCGCGCCAGACACAACAGACGACTGCTCAACCCAACCATGAACTGATTTCAGTTTGGCGTTGATATGCTTGGTATCGTATTATGAGCCGGATTGGTATTTTGATGCGATCGAGTTTATCAGATACGATAAGT
>BNJU01005462.1_pt1 | contig 55930 bp, 70 predicted proteins | sample 8539281 | NCBI WGS metagenome assembly BNJU01 (sample SAMD00202456, study PRJDB9452) | human saliva metagenome | isolation source: human saliva | place: Japan
GTTTTATTATACCATGATTCCTTGTGAATAAAAGGATTTTAATGATTTTTTAGAAAATAAACTGTTTTTCAATTTCAACCCATTGTATTAGTACAGGCCCTTCCAGTCGCTCTTGGCTGCTCCTATTCTCTCTGACAAAAAAAGAAAACGAAGAGCCGTTTTCTTTTTTTAATATCTTAAGAATCTTGATCTCACCAATCGATAATCGCGACAAAATCTTACTGGATCTTGGGAAAGACCAACACGTGGTGACGGTCCGCTCCCAAGTTCACCTAGCAGACGGACGACAATTCCAGTTCACCGAAAGTCAACACAAATTAGACAAGTTTCATTTTGTCGACTATGCAAAAAGAAATCAAAAATAAAGTACTCCGCTGACAGTTGAGAATGGACTCAACTGTTTTTTTACGATATCCGAAAATGAAAAATGTTTTCAGCCCAAAATAATAGCTTATTTATCTCTTATTTCTCTACTATTTCAAGAAATAACACTCTCAAATATGCATCTTACCTAAAAGCTATTGACATTTTCCTGTTTCCCTATTAAATTGGAAATGATAAAAATAAATATGAAGGGGCTGTCTTTAACTGAAAATGTAAGCGGTCTCAAAAACTAGAGGAGAGTTCTATGGACCAAAGATTTTTGGAAAAATCCTGTCGTTATAGTATTCGAAAACTAACGGTTGGCACGGCTTCTGTGTTATTAGGAGCCATTTTTCTCGGCTCACACCAGGTAGGTGCTGATAGTATTGTTGGAAGTCAAAACGAAAGCAACCACCTTGAAGCTGCTCCAGCCATAGAGAGCCCGACTGACGGAACTGGAGAAGCCAAACCAGAAAATCCGTATAGCGCTCCTATTTCTGAAGAAAAAAGCTTGTCTCCAGATACAGAAGTTCAAAGCAAGCATACAGCCACTTCGACTACTTCGATTGAGCCAAATGAAGAAAGGGAAACTATGAAAATTGAGACTCCCGTGGCCAAACAAACAGATTATCATTTAAGCTACAATCAACCTGCTGCTGCTAGCTATGATGGGTGGGAAAAACAAGCTCTCCCAGTCGGAAATGGAGAAATGGGCGCTAAGGTTTTCGGACTCATCGGCGAGGAAAGAATTCAATACAACGAAAAAACTCTTTGGTCTGGTGGACCACAACCGGATAGCACCGACTACAACGGAGGAAACTATCAAGATCGCTACAAAGTCTTAGCAGAAATCCGTAAGGCTCTTGAAGCTGGAGACCGCCAAAAAGCGAAGCAGTTAGCCGAAGAAAATCTAGTGGGACCAAACAACGCTCAATACGGACGCTACTTATCTTTTGGTGATATCTTCATGGTCTTTAACAACCAAAAGAAAGGTTTGGAGAACGTTACCGACTATCACCGTGACTTAGATATTACCGAAGCTATCACAACTACTTCTTATAGCCAGGATGGAACCACCTTTAAACGCGAAACCTTCTCTAGCTATCCGGATGATGTTACTGTGACCCATTTGAGTAAAAAAGGGGATAAGACCCTCGATTTTACCCTTTGGAATAGCTTGACAGAGGATTTACTTGCGAATGGTGACTACTCTTGGGAATATTCGAAGTATAAACAAGGGGCAGTCACGACAGATTCAAATGGTATCTTGCTCAAGGGGACTGTCAAAGACAATGGCCTTCAATTTGCCTCTTATCTTGGAATCAAGACAGATGGACAAGTCACTGCCCAAGATGGCTATTTGACTGTCACTGGAGCCAGCTATGCGACCCTTTTACTCAGTGCCAAGACCAACTTTGCTCAAAATCCAAAAACAAATTATCGCAATGATATTGATGTAGAAGCAACTGTTAAATCGATTGTCGAGTCGGCTAAAGCCAAAGATTATGAAACTCTGAAACATGACCACATCGAGGACTACCAGCGTCTCTTCAATCGTGTCCAACTGAATCTTGGTGGTAATAAGTCTAGCCAAACGACAAAAGAAGCTCTCCAAACCTATGATCCTACAAAAGGGCAAGAACTAGAAGAACTCTTCTTCCAATACGGACGTTACCTACTAATCAGTTCTTCTCGTAACCGGACAGATGCCCTTCCTGCCAACTTGCAGGGAGTCTGGAATGCTGTAGACAATCCACCTTGGAACGCTGATTACCACCTCAATGTCAACCTACAAATGAACTATTGGCCTGCCTACATGAGTAATCTTGCAGAAACGGCTAAGCCAATGATCAATTATATCGATGACATGCGCTACTATGGTCGTATCGCTGCTAAAGAATATGCAGGTATCGAATCCAAAGAAGGCCAAGAAAATGGTTGGTTGGTTCATACTCAGGCAACACCATTTGGCTGGACAACTCCAGGTTGGAATTATTACTGGGGTTGGTCTCCTGCTGCCAATGCTTGGATGATGCAGAATGTCTATGACTACTATAAATTCACCAAGGATGAGACTTATCTCAAAGAAAAGATTTACCCAATGCTCAAGGAAACAGCCAAGTTCTGGAACTCCTTCTTGCACTACGACAAATCTAGTGACCGTTGGGTTTCTTCTCCATCTTATTCGCCAGAGCATGGAACTATCACGATCGGGAATACCTTTGACCAATCACTAATTTGGCAGCTCTTCCACGACTATATGGAAGCTGCCAATCACCTCAATATGGACCAAGATTTGGTGACAGAAGTGAAGGCTAAATTTGACAAGCTCAAACCACTTCATATCAACCAAGAGGGACGTATCAAGGAATGGTACGAGGAAGACAGTCCTCAATTCACCAACGAAGGCATTGAAAACCATCACCGCCACGTTTCCCATCTAGTTGGACTCTTCCCAGGTACTCTATTTGATAAGGATCAGCCTGAATATCTGGAGGCCGCACGCGCAACTTTGAACCATCGTGGAGATGGTGGAACAGGTTGGTCCAAGGCTAATAAAATTAACCTCTGGGCTCGTCTCTTAGACGGAAACCGCGCCCACCGTTTGTTGGCTGAACAGCTCAAGTCCTCAACTCTAGAAAACCTCTGGGATACCCATGCACCTTTCCAAATCGATGGGAACTTTGGTGCCACCAGCGGTATGGCAGAAATGCTCCTTCAATCTCACACAGGCTATATTGCCCCATTACCAGCCCTTCCCGATGCCTGGAAAGACGGGCAAGTCTCAGGGATTGTAGCCCGGGGCAACTTTGAAGTCAGCATGAAATGGAAAGAAAAAAATCTTGAGACATTAGCTTTCCTTTCCCATGCAGGTGGAGAATTAGTGGTCGATTATCCAGACATCGAATCGAGTATTGTCAAGATTAACGGGAAAGAAATCAAACCAACTCTTCTCAAAGACAATCGGATTCAGATTGCCACTCAAAAAGGGGATCAGATCACCTTTGAAAAGTTACCAGAGCGGGTCACTCGCCTATCTGCTGTGAGAAAAGATGCTGTAACAGCTGAACTCGATTTCAATCCGGTTACAGATGCGACCCACTATGTCATCCGTCGAGAAAGTAATGACGAAAGCAGTGATGCTCCTTCTATCAAGGAATTCCTAACCAATGTCACTCATTTCATCGACCGCTCCATCGATTCTCTCCATAGCTATAGCTATTCTGTTAGAGCCATGATTGGGGGAGCACTCAAGGGCAAGTATCCGAATCTGCGTCAATCCAACCAGTTGTCGAATTGATGGACGACAGAGATCCTCGTGTTCAATACGGTCCTGCCTTCCATAACTGGGAGGATGCTGACCTATTTGCAGGAACTGAAAAATATGCTGACCTAATTGTTGATAGTTATTCTGACAACGATGCCACTGCTAGGATTACTTTTAATGGAAGAGGAATTGAAATCTATGGCCTCAAATCATCTGAATTAGGCCTAGCGGAAGTTCAAATCGATGGCAAGAAAGTAGGAGACCTGGATTTCCACACATCGGGAGAGACGGAAAAAAGTGCTCTAATCGGTCGTTTTACAGGACTTCCTGATGGAGAGCACCTCTTGACTCTAACCGTGAAGAAGGAGCATTTGAACCGAGGGAATGAACGCTCAAAAATTTCCTTGGATTACTTTAAAATCTATCCGGGTCAAGGGGCGACTGTTGAAAAGATGGATGACAGAGATTCTCGTATCCACTATGGCTCCTTGTTCAAGGACTGGAGCGAATCAGGCTTATATCAAACGACAGAAAAATACGCGACTCTCCAAAACGTGGATTCATCTCAGTATTCAGAGGCCAAGGCAACCATTCCATTCACTGGTACAGGTATTCGTATTTACGGCTTAAAATCTTCTGACTATGGAAAAGCCTTAGTCACCATAGATGGAAAAGAAATGCCAAGTTTGGATTTCTACTCAAGTGCTGACTATGAAAAGAATGTGTTGATTGGCGAGTATACAAACTTAAGCAATGGAAATCATATCCTCACTTGACAGTGGATCCTAACTCTCCTGATGACAGAAAGATGATTTCCCTGGATTCATTTGACATCCTGAAGCCGTCAACAGTATCCCTGGATACTCCAAGCCTGGCCCCAATAAAAGCAGGCGATCAGACGATTACCCTCACACTTCCGTCTGGGGAGTGGGATGCTATTGCCCTTCATTTCCCTGGGGAAAAAGATCTTATTTTCCTCAAAAAATCGGACGAGCAGCACGTCATCCTATCAGATGGAAATCGAGTGTTAGAGATTAAGGACCAGCAAGTTGAATTGCCGATCCCAGAAACTGCTCATCAAAAACAAACTCAGATCATCTCAGCCTATGCCATCCGAGGAAAGACCATCACTAGTCCGGTCGTCTCTCTCTTACCTGCTATTGTGACAAGTTTGGGAGACCAAGAACCACCTGTAGTGACCCTTCCTGAGTACACAGAGCCAATCGGAACTGCTGGGCAAGAGGCCGCTATTCACTCTCTACCTGAATATGTCCTTCGAGTACTGAAAGACCAAGCAAGCCAGGTAGAGGTCATTAGTGGAGAAAATGAGATTGGTAGTGACAGTCATTTAGAGATTCAAAAGGTCCTTGACCAAGGACTCTTTGGCAAAACCTACGATGCTTTCAACCTTCAACTCAAGGATAAAGAAGGGAATCCAGTTCCAGTCAAAGGAAGTGTATTGGTTCGACTTCCACTATCAAAAGAAGTGAAGCAAGTCTATGTCTTGACTCCTAATCAAGAACTCCAACCATTAGCATTTACACTACGAGAGGGCATGATTGAATTCATGGCACAAGAGTTAGGAACCTATGCCATTGTCTACCAGTCAGACTCCAGTGAACAAGTGGAGCCGACTGTATCAGAAAGAAGGGAGCCAAACAAGCCAGTTTCAGAGAGCACGAGTCCAAGGAAGGCCGGTGATTCTTTAATGAGTGTTCCCAACTCTAAACAAGACCAGGCTTCGCAAAGACAACTTCCAAAAACGAATACTGGACACAGTTCATACCTACTCTTCTTAGCAGGACTCAGCCTTGTCCTCACAGCTAGCTTTCCTAGAGAAAAAGAAAACAGGATTTAGCTTGATGTAGCTGACAAGATCAATAAAAAGGATGGAATCTCCATCCTTTTTCGTTTATCCTAAAACCAATTCGTCACTCACCAAAGGTTTCACCACTGTTCTGATGGAAAAGGCGCATCAAGTCTTCAACCGTCAGGTTCTTCTTTTCTTCCCCTTTAACGTCGACCACGATCTTTGCCTTGGTAGAGCATGATCAAACGATTGCCATATGCGATGGCATGGTTCATATCATGCGTAATCATCAAGGTTGTCAAATCATGGCTTTCCACGATTTTTTGCGTCAATTCCATGACCATTTCACTGGTTTTGGGATCGAGCGCTGCGGTATGTTCATCCAGTAGCAAGAGTTTTGGTTTGACCAAGGCAGCCATGACCAAGGTCAAAGCTTGCCGTTGTCCCCCTGATAAGTATTGCGTGTCCACTTTGAGGCGATTTTCCAAACCAATATTGAGTTCCTTCAAAGCCGTTTTAAATTCTTCGCGGTCTTTTTCTTTGACCCCCCAACTGAGTCCCCGTTTTGCTCCCACGTTTTTTAGCAATGGCCATATTCTCTTCAATGGTCAAGCGGGAAGCCGTCCCCATCTTAGGATCCTGGAAAACACGCGCAATATCTTTCGCACGCTTCCGAACGCTGGTCTGCTTAATCGATTTCCCTTCCAAAAGGATATCCCCTTGGTCCACTTGCAGGCCACCTGCCAGAATATTCATCAAGGTCGATTTACCGGCTCCATTTCCTCCGATGACAGAAATGAAATCTCCTTCTTCTACTGTCAGATCCAAGCCTTTGAGAACATGGTTTTCATTGACCGTACCTGCTTCGAATGTCTTATGGATATCTTCAATTTTTAACAATGTTGCCATTTATCTTCTCCTTCTAGTTGCTGGTTAATTTCAATCCACGAATCTTGAGACGTTTCTGGGCTTCTGGGTGCGAACAAGACCAAGGCCAAGAGAATAGCGTTAAACAAACGGACCAAGTTTTGGTCTAGGTTTGGAATTTCGTAGATATTGAGGATAATGAGGCGGTAGACAATTGCCCCCACTCCAATCGAAAGCAAGCGTCCTCCAATGGTCAAATCATGGATCAAGACTTCTGCTAAAATAACAGCACTGAGACCTACGACGATGGTCCCTGTACCAGAAGTCACGTCTGAGAAGCCATCTGTCTGAGCGAAGAGAGCCCCACACAATGCCACCAAAGCCATTGGAAATCATGTAACCGAAAATCTTCATGGTGTCCACATTCACCCCATTGGCCTCACTCATCGGGATATTGTCACCAGTCGAACGAAGAACCAAACCAATCTGGGTTTTCATCAAGAGGGTCAAAATCAGACAGACCAATAACAAACAAGCAATACTAACAGCAAAGACTGCCTCCTCATTGGACAAACCCAAGCCCATCACAGACTTGAAAATGGTACTAGAATCTCCAATGGATAAATTAGGGACGCCCCCCATAATCTTAATATTGATTGAATAGAGTCCCGTCAGAGTCACAATCCCTGTTAAGAGCGCTGGGATCTTCATCTTGGTATGAAGAAGACCAGAGACCAAACCTGCTAGCATCCCTGCTAAAATCGAGAAGAGGGTCGCTAGCCAAGGGTTTTGCCCTGCTTGGATTTGGGACACAACGACTGCAGCACCAAGTGGGAAAGCCCCTTCTGCTGTCATATCCGCTATATCTAAAATGCGGAATGTTAAGAAAATACCAATGGCCATAATCGACCACAATAAACCTTCAGATAAACTTGATAATACTAAATCCATCATCCATCTCCTATTTCTTTTCGTTTATACCAGAGAGATCAATTCCTAATTTCTTAGCCATCTCTTTGTTAACATACAATTCTAGATTTTTAGGGGCCTCCACTGCCAGTTCGCCTGCCTTTTCCCCTTTCAGGATACGAATCGCCATCCGAGCAGATTGACGCCCTAACTCGGTGTAGTCTGTCCCATAGGTATAGAGCCCTCCTACTTGGGCCATTTCAATCGAACCTCCAATAACTGGAACCTGATGTTTCAAAGACACTTGTTTGATGGTTTCCATTGTGGAAGAAATGATGTTGTCTGTTGGACAAAGACCATATCGACTTCTGACATCAAACTGTCAGCTGCCGCTTTCACATTATTACTGTCTAAAGATGGTCTTCTCTACGACACGGTAGCCTTTGGCCTCAAGGACCTTCTTAGCTTCCTCTTTTTGAACGACTGAGTTGGGCTCACTTTGCGTATAGAGGATCCCGATTGTCTTAGCTGTTGGCAAAACCTTTTGAATCAGATCGACTTGCGTAGCAATGGCATCTGAAGATTGGTCGCTCGTTCCTGTCACATTGCCACCAGGTTGATCCAAGTTCTTGACCAGCTTGGCAGCCAGAGGGTCCGTCACTGCAGAAAAGACTACCGGGGTCGTTTTGCTTGTATTGGCGATACTTTGTGCTGATGGAGTCGCAATGGCAAATACAAGATCACTTTCCTGTGACAATTGATTTGAAATATTTTTCAAATTTCTCTGCTCCCCTTGGGCATTTTGATAATCAATTTCAATCTCTTCTCCATCCACATAACCTTGTTTGGCTAACTCTTCGACAAAGCCTTTTCGAGTCGCATCTAGAGACTTATGGGTAATATACTGAGAAATCCCAATCTTGATCTTTTGATGCTTAGAGGTCTTCAAGTGGTGGAGGGTCAAGAGGGAGGTCATCAGTAGACCAACTACCAGGACCGGTGCAATTAACTTCTTTACAATTTTCATGAAACATGTCTCCTTCTCTAAAACATTCAAACAGAATACAAAAAACCGTTTAGATGATTCTAAACGGTTGGTATCATTCCTCACAAACTTAAAAGTATGCCAGCATTGCCGTCCATTTAGATATCATCTATATGGACCACAATCAAAAATCTTAGCCACATAGATACAAACAAATTGCTCGTTTCGTTTGCATCCATGAGTTCATGTCTACAAACATTATCTAAAGTAGCTAAAGTAAAAGTTTTGATTCAACAATGTGGAGTTCGTGTTTTTCATAAGATTCTGCTTTCGTTTTTTTATGTTGACTATCTTACCGAAAATTTTTCAAGCTGTCAAGCCTAAATTCAGAATTTTTTTAATTATCTTATTTTTTTCTACGTGTAGTCAACAAAAAAAGTGCCCGATTAGGGCACTAAATAAGCGAATATCTTATTTTTTGAAGGAGTATTCTATTCCATAATCATCTTCATCCACGGAAACTTTCAGGGTTCCATTTTCAATTTTATACTTGAGGTCGTATTGAAGGATATAACTCGAATCTTCATCCTGAATGAATCGGTGATCTTTTTCATCTACCTCACCTTCAAGGCTACCATTTTAAGAGTGCCTTTTTTCACATCGATTTCAAGTCCCATATCCTCTAAATAGGAATTCTCACTGTTTTCTTGGATATAGTCTAAGGCATCCTCAACAGAGTAAAAATCATTGTCCCCATCATCATAGAGTTCCTTTGCAGCTCCCTTGAAATCAATCTTACCAACCACACTGATGGTCACTTTTTTCCCCTTTACCTCTACGATCATATCAATGTCTTTTATAAATTCACTTGAAATATCTGATGTAGCCGAGAAGGTGCCAGAAAAAGCAGACTTCATTGTCTTTTTCATTTCAGGAGTAGCTGACCATTTTCCTTGAATACTATTTGGATTTTTAGCAAATAAGAAAAATGCAAGTACAGATAAAACTGCAACAGCAACAAGACTACATAAACCAATAATCAGCCCTTTTTTAGACTTCTTACCTGGCATTGGAGCTTGTCCCATATATGGGGAATTAGTCTGGTAATTCAGTTGCCCATTGTTTTTATAGCCTCCCTGCATCTGAGCGTTGTTATAAGATGCGAAGGGCGCTCCTGCTTGAGCCGCCTCCTGAACAGGAGCTTGTGGCTGAGTTCCACCTTGTCCAAAAGCCTGTCCTTGATGCTGATAAGGACTTGTTCCACCTTGGAATTGATTTGGAGTTGGACTTGCACCTCCAAATGGGGCTTGGCCTGTACCTCCAAACTGTGTTTGTTCTGGGGCTGGTGTTGCACCTCCAAATGGCGTTTGCTCTGGAGTTGGCGCTGCTCCTCCAAATTGTGTTTGCTCTGATGCTGGTATCGAATCTCCAAATGGTGTTTGCTCTGGGGCTGGCGCGCTGCTCCTCCAAATTTGGCTTGTTCTGGAAACGGTAAGGGACCTCCAAATTGTCCTTGATTGGAAACAGGTGCTGCACCCTCAAATGGAGATTGAATTGGGTTTACGGGCGTATTCGGTGTCGCTTGTGTTTCTGGACTTCCAAACGTACCAAAAACCTGTTGGATCTCCTCCTGATTGGCCGGTCGACCATGGGCTCTCTCAAACTCTGCTAACCATTCTTCTTGTTTCATTGCTATCTCCTTCTAACCTCTAATTATTTTATTATAAATGAATTTCATGAGAGATGCAAATCAACTAAAATGAGCATAAAAAAATCAGGGAAACTCCCTGATTTGATGTTCTTATTCTTGACCTTTTGTCGCTTGCTCATCTTCATCGACTAGGTCACTGACCTCAACCTTCACCTTGGTGACACGACCATTTTTTACCTTATCGTTTGTAAGGATCAGATGCTTCTTCATACTGTCTACTTCAAAACTCAAGCGTTCCTTGTGACCTGGAATCCGTCCGACACCAGTCAGGTAGTAGCCTGCAATGGTATCCACATCATCACTTTCCAACTTCACATCAAAATACTCATTGAAGTCATTTAGGGTCACAATCCCCTGCACAATATAGAGGTTGGGTTCAATTTCAAATACGTCATTTTCAGCCTTATCGGTCTCATCATCAATTTCACCGACGATTTCCTCAAGAAGGTCCTCCAAGGTTACCAGACCAGCCATTCCTCCATACTCATCAAGCAAAATGGCCATCTGATTTTGTGTATTCCGGAGCTCCTTCAAAAGATCATCCACAAAGATCGTTTCCGGTACAAATAGTGGTTCCTGAAGAATCTTGCGAAGAGCGATGTTATCAAATCCATTCACAAAACCTTCATTAAGCAAACGTTTGGTATGGATCAGACCAATGACATTGTCCTTGTCATCATCATAGACAGGAATACGAGAAAAATTCTGCTTTAAGATACTTTCGATGATTTCTCTGGTATCATCTTGGATATCCACCATAAAGGCATCCGTACGAGGAACCATTAGCTCACGCGCCATCAGCTCATCTAGTGAAAAGACTCCTTGCAACATTTCAATCTCGTCAGCATCCAGACTTGTTTCACTCTTAGCCAGCATATAGGCAATCTCATCCCGTGACATCTCTTCGTCTGCATCATCGAATTGCATAGGGGTCAGACGACTGACCAGATTGGTTGATGCCGATAAGAGCCAGACAAAGGGGCTAACGATTTTTCCTAGTAAAATCACAATTGGAGCCGTTCGAATAGCCAAGCTATCTTTCAGATTCATGGCAATACGCTTCGGATATAACTCACCAAATACAATTGAAATATAGGTCAGAAAAAGCCAGTGAGAGGAAGCTAGCTATCGCACGTGCTGTCTCCGTATTTCCCATCCAAGAAGCGATTACTTTCCCAAGATCATCAGCTAGGCTTGCCCCAGACAAGATGGTAATCAAGGTAATACCAACCTGAATCGTAGATAAAAAGTGGTTGGGATTTTCCAATACCTTTAAGAGACGAATATATTTCTTATCACCTTCCTCAGCCTTTTGCTCTACGCGAGAACGGTTCAGCGATACCATCGACATCTCCGTTGCAGAGAAAAATGCATTTAATAAGGTCAATACAAATAGTAAAACAAATTGCAGTATTAAATCCTGACTGCCAGGGTCTTCCATGGATATTCTCCTCAATGTATAGTAATAATGCCCATTATATCATATTTTTTAAAATGGTGCATAGTCGCAAAAATTTCCCTCCTAAAAGAGGAGGGAAGGCTCAGTTATACTCCATAACGTGTAAAATCATAAAAGAGTACATTCAGTTTTTCTACAAGTTCCAAAAGGGTCAAACTACTTGTACAAATAAATTTTTTCCTTTTGATATTCGGAATCATAAAGTTGGCAACAATGACATCATATTCGGTATGCTCTAGTTCATGAAGATTAAAGTCATGCTTGATGACCTGTGAAAACTCAAAGTTATCCGTACAATAGAAATTTTAAGAAATCAATCATGGACTTGGCATGATGGTCATCGTATCGGCTAATGATTAAGACTTTGACAGCTGTCCGTCTCCTTAATAGTTGAGGCAATAGATTTTCCCAATGTGAAAATACGGTATAAATCTGATGCTTGAGGTTTTCAGGATTTTCATGAAAGCCCATCTCTTTGAGATAGTGATACAAACCAGTTTCAACATCCTGATAAAATTTAGGGAAGAGGGTTCGATAATCCTCATTGGTATAGCTCTTGGTATCATAGAGAAGAAATTCACCAAAGATTTCACGCCGCTCCAAATAGGCAGTGTTGTGAATATGCATGATCATCTCTTCATAATTCTCAAGTTCTAAACCATAAGATTCACTCAGGTGATCAAGAAATTGAGAGGCTAAAATATAGGATTTTTTTGTAACAGCATCTTCCTCAGTAGCGTCGATCAGATCCTGTGGAGTAAAATAGAAGCGTTTCTGTAGGAAGATAATAAAGAGCTGTTCAATGGTTTCTTCATTAAATTCTACACCCAGCTGCAAACCAAAATAACGAAGCATCTCATTGATTTTTGGGAGCTCTTGATAGAGATAGGCGTATTGTTCAAAATTATTGGCCCCTTCAATTCGATAACCTTGCTTAATCCGGTATAGGTAGACCGTCAGCATAATTTTATAGGAATGGAAGATCGAATAAGTCAGTGGGATTTCTGTCAATTTATAGAAGAAGGTGATGAAATCAATAATGACTTGCTCTCTGATATCTGGAAATGGCCACTCTAAATAATAATACCGCTCTGCAAAATACTGGGAATAGAAAAAGCGAATATCGACTTCGTCCCCCACAACATTTAGAGGATTCAAGGTGATTCGAATATTGTACTTTTCCTGAATAATTTGGTTGATATTTCGAATCAAGCGATAAAATGATTGCTGGCTGAGATCATACCGTCTACAAATTAAGTCACTGGAAACATCCTTATGGAAGAACAAGTATTCCAAGAGGGAGAAAGCTGTAGATTCTTTAAAGAAGTGATGGTACACCACCTCAATCCCAATCGAATCGTCATAGCTAATTTTAATACCATTTGTCGAAGATTCAATCAAAAATTCATTAAAGACCGTCCGTAAATTTGAAAGATCCTCCTTTAATGACCGCTCTGTACAATCTAACATTTCAGCGAGTTCCTTCAAATGAAACCAGCGCTTTTCACGAATTAATGTTTCTAGCAAACGCATTTGGCGTCGCTGCTTCTTGGCAAGCAATTCTATCATCTTATAGAAACTCCTTGATCTTGTATCATTACTAATTCATTATAACATATTGTCTTAAAGGAAAGGTAAAAGTTTACGATTCAAGTCCTTAGCCTATCCTTTCTAAGTCTATACTCAAAAAGGAATGGTCACCCATTCCCTTCTCGTTTATTCTGTTAGGATTTATTGATGATTCCATACTCTTCTTGCTTGCGCTGTTCCTTTGTCTTTTTATGATTTTCATACAAGGCCACGAGGAATTTCACGATCTCTTTACCGATCGAATAAACCGGAATCGCCACAACCATCCCAATCACACCATAGATGTTACTGGATAAGAGCAAGAGGACCATGATGGTAATGGGATGCACCTTCATCACCCCTCCCACAATCCGAGGGTAGAGGATATTTCCGTCAATCTGTTGGACGACGAGCATGAAGATAACCGCTTTGATCATCATATTGAAATCCGTGAAGGCATAGGTAACCACCATAGGAATCAAGCCAATCGTCGGTCCAATATAGGGAATGAGGTTGGCCAAGGCTGAGAAAATGGCAAAGACCAAGGCATACTTCAAACCGATAAAACTGTAGCCAATAAAGGCTAAAGTCCCGATGATTAAAGCATCGATAGAAATCCCACTAATATAGCGAGAAACTGTTTGGTTGAGACTCACTAAGAGAGAGGTAATATTCCGCCGGTCATTTTTCAGGATAGTCCGCTCTAACATCGGTAGCAGTTTTTTCCCATCAATCAAGAAGTATACCAAGAATATCGGTGTCATCACCAAAATGAAGAGTGTATTGACAATCGTTGACACCACACTACCTAAACTATTGGTCACACTGTTTAAGATATTTTGTAGAATATCCACATAAGACAGGTTTAACTGCTGAATGGTTGATTGGATATTGATACTCTGAAAGGCCGGATTTTTCGATAACTTCGTCACAAAACTTTGCACTTCCCAATACAAACCTTGGGTTGAATTAATCAAGCTTGTCAACTGGTTGATCAAAATAGGCAGGATATAAACAATCCCATAAATAATCAATCCAAAAAGGGTTACCAGAGTTAATAGAATGCCCCAAATTCGATTCAGATGAAATTTCTTTTCCAAAAATTCTACGATTGGATTGGTGATATAGTACAAGAAACCAGCAATCAAAAATGGAAGAATAATGGTATTCAGAACGGATACAAAGGGAGAGATCAGGCTTCCCATACTTCCCCAAATATAGAATATAATCGTTAATAATAGGACTTCACAGGTCCAGAAAAATAATTTACTTTTATGAAACATCCCTTTCCTCCTATCTGCTATTTTATCATATTTATGGTAAAATAGAGAATATTTTTATGAAGGTTAAAAAGATGAAAGAAAGCTTAATTGAACTGAAAGACGTCACTCTCAGAAAAGAAGGAAAAAATCTCCTTTCCCGTTTGAATTGGACCGTCAATAAGGAGGAAACCTGGGCCATCCTTGGACTGAATGGTGCTGGCAAATCGACCCTACTCCGTCTCCTAATGGCGGAATATTGGAAACGGAAGGGGAGGTTTCTGTCCTTGGAACACAATTTGGACAAGGAGGCATTCCGGAGCTCCGCAAGCGAATCGGAGTGGTCAGCTCCTTTATTTCTGAGCGCATCCCTGAATCTCTATCCCCAGAAGAAATCGTCCTCACTGGAAAATACAAGAGTAGCATTCTTTATACAGCTTATGGAGAAAAAGAACTCGAGGAAGCACGATCCATGTTGCGTCGCATCGGTGCTGCTTCTTTGATTGGGCGAAAATACCGGACTCTCTCTCAAGGGGAAAAACAGACGATTCTTATCGCCCGTAGTCTCATGGAAGAGCCCAATCTTCTCATCTTTGACGAAGCCTCTAGTGGGCTTGACTTATTTGCTCGGGAAGCGATCTTTCAGCTGATCCAACAGATCAAGCAGATGGAAAAGGCGCCGACCATTCTCTTTGTCACCCACCATGCAGAGGAAATCACCAAGTCCTTTAGCCATGTCCTTCTCCTCAAGGAGGGACAAAGTTTTGCCCAAGGGCCTAAGGAGGAAATTCTCACTCAAGAAACGCTATCAGCTTTCTATGGAGGAAAGGTCCAGCTGATTCCAATCGGGGAAGAACGCTATTATATCCAGCCAGAGCAGTAAAAAGACTTACTAAGATACAAAACAAAGAGATTGGGACAAGCGTCACCAATCTCTTTTCTTCTATTAAAGCGGAAACTCACTTTTACCGATTCCGAGCATAATTGATCATGTCATAAGGAAGAGTATTGGCACTTTCTCTTAAGGAATAGTTTTCCAATTCGTTGACATTTTGGCGCATGCGACGCGCATACTTGGCCGAAATCAAGTGCTGCTCCTCATATTCGAAAATCAATTTTCTTTCTAAGTAATAGCCTCTTAGCATCTCGTCAATATTATTGGGCTTGATGCGATTGATAACCCGCTCTACAAAAGCACCACTGGTAATCAACGATGTTTCCCGCAGACGAGATTCTTGAAGGAAGGAAATCAAGGTACTCCGATAAATCCCTTTTAGGTTTTCCAAACTCTCGATAATGATTTCCGTATTGGCCAGATACAAGGCAGCAATCTGGTCATAGTCGATGGCTTCGAGCTTGTAATTCTCTCCGTTTTTCCATGCCCGAATACCGGATCCAAAGGTCACAAGCTCGTGCAACAGCAGTCGGAGCAAGCGGAAGAGCACCAAGAAATAATAGGTCAGGCGCGATGACAGATTGCGGTTGACCTTCTGCTCCATGGATCGAAGATAACGTTGATAGACATGGTAACTTCTATCTCGAATCTTTCCTTCTTCATAAGCCTGTTCCAAACCATCATTCTCAATACTAAGAATAAGGAGTTTTAGTTGTTCCCAGTCTCTTTGAGTCGCTTTATCCTCCTGATTGAGAATCATATTTTCTATCCGTCCATGATAATTATCAATCGCCGCGTATAAAGGACCCTTCTGCTTTGGTCACCGTCAACTCTTTCTCCAATAGCATGACGACATCATTCAAGATAGCAATATGCATCAAATGATCATTGGATTCCTCTTTGTCCCTCGGATAGTTTTGGGAGGACGAGAAGTCCGATTAAGAAACTACACAAGGTGACCCCTGCTACTAAAAACAAGAGAACTGGATATTCTGCTTCTAGATGCGTCGGTATCAAGAGAATGGTCGCAATTGACACTGTTCCTTTGACCCCTGAAAAGGTCAACAAGAGGGCATCTTTCAGATACTTATCAATGGATTTTTTCAATCGGAAACCCCGATACCAGTAAAATCCATACACCATCAAAAAGCGAATCAGGAACAAGAGCCCCGTCAATAAGAGAACAGTCACAATCAAGAGCAGATTGTTGTAAAAGGGAGTCCTCAAAATTGGCTCAGAAATCATCTCCAGCTCCATCCCCAAGAGGACAAAGACAGACCCATTGAGGACAAAATTGACTGTATTCCATACCGTATGCGTGACCGTATCCACCTTGGCTTCTAGTAGGGTAATTTTCTTAAAACCGACTAGCCTTTAGGATCCCAGCCACGACAACCGCAATAATCCCTGATACATGGATCTCTTCTGCGATAAAGAAGGTCAGTAAGGGGAGACTCAATTCTAAAATGAGTTCACTGGCAATATCCGTTGCCCGAACACTGAGCAGTAATTTTTGAAGCCCACGGTTGACAGCAGCTGTCACAATCCCGACCGCAAACCCTCCTAAAATAGAGATGACCAAGTCCCAACTAGCTTGGCCCAAGGAAAAGACTCCAGTGGTCCATGCAGCTAGAGCCACACGAAAGGCCACCAAAGCCTGAAGCATCGTTGAGCAAGCCCTCTCCTTTTAGAATGTTGGAGATTCGTTTTGGAAAGGTAAAGCGTTCCGAAAGGGAGGCAAAAGCCACCAAATCAGTCGGCCCGAGCGCTGCCCCTACTGCCATACAGGCCGCTAGTGGAATTCCTAACCACAAGAGATGGGCCAACCACCCCAAGCTAAGGGTCGAAATAAAAATAACTGGGAAGATTAAAAAGGCGATAATGCGCCAGTGCTTCAGAATCGAGGTAATGTCTGCTTCTTCTGCTTCTCGAAAGAGTAATGGTCCAATAACCAAGGCCAAAAAGAGCTCGGTATCTAAGTGGTACTCCGAATTGGGTAAGAGAAAGCCAATCCCAATCCCCAATAATATCTGGATCAAAGGGAGGGGTAAAGTCGGAATCAACTTATTGGTCGCATTGGAGACAATCAGGATCAAGGAAAAGACAATGGCGTATACAAGAATCTCCATCCCTTATCCTCCTGATCGTTGGTTACAACAGTCCTCAAAGAGTTGCTTTTGTTCTTGGATCTTTTGATCAATCTTTGTCAGATCCTTGTGCTCAATTTTCTTCTGGCAACGTTCCATTTCAAGAGAAACCAGCTTCTTCTTGATTTTGATCATCTTTTTGCTCATCCGTGCTTCATCTAAAAAACCAACGGCACGTTCATGAGAGGTGGACTCCACAAAATCGTGGCGAAGAGCATCAATTTTATTTTTTAAAAATTCTTTATCCATGACGGTAACTTTCTAATTTTTCGATCATGACCAAAAATGGGGGATGGTTGATCTGGTTCAGGGTCCGGTAAGTAGTGACCGTAAATTCTTGTTGAGGAAGTTGGGAGACAAACTCCAAGACAGCATCTTTTTCTAGGTCCCCACCCTCATGACCATAATAGATCATAATGGCTATTCGCCCTCCCTTGATCAAGCGGTGACAGAGTTTATCAATGGCTTGAATCGTTGTTTTAGGCTGGGTAATAATCGACTTGTCTGCTGAAGGAAGATAGCCTAAGTTGAAGATAGCCGCCTTGACCTGGTTTACATAGTGATCTACTTCTTCATGCCCCTTTAACAGAAGGTGGGCATTGGAAAGACCTGCTTCTTCCAAACGCTTTTGCGTATGGACCAAGGCCTGCTCTTGAATATCAAATGCATAGACTTCTTTGGCTAGTTTTGCCAAGAAAAGTGTATCATGCCCATTGCCCATGGTCGCATCAACCACAGTATCTTGATCTGTAATGACCTCCCTAAGAAAATCATGGGCCATCTCTAATGGTCGCAACATGCTACTCCTCCTATTTTCCTACTTTACAACCTTGAACACTTCCACGGCGACGCATCTCAGCTTCAATGGCATTCAGTACTTCCCACTTATTGAGACTCCACATCGGTCCTATCAGCATTTCGCGTGGAGCATCTCCTGTAATCCGGTGGATGACGATCTCCTTGGGAATGATCTCCAGTTGGTCACAGATGACCGACACGTATTCCTCCTGACTCATCAATTGCAATCGCCCTTCATGGTAGTCTCGTTGCATCCGGGTATTGGTCATGAGATGGAGCAGATGCAATTTAATGCCCTGGATATCGTTGTCTGTTACACAACGGCGGACATTCTCCACCATCATCTCATGCGTCTCCCCAGGAAGACCGTTGATTAAGTGTGAAACAATCTCTGCCTTAGGGACCTGTTGGCGAATCCGCTTCACCGTTTCCACATAGAGTTCATAGCTATGGGCTCGGTTGATCAATTCAGATGTCGTTTCATAGGTCGTCTGCAAACCCAGCTCAATAGTCACATGCATGCGCTCTGTCAATTCTGCTAGATAGGCCAACGTTTCATCCGGCAAGCAGTCTGGTCGTGTCCCGATGTTAATCCCTACGACACCTGGTTCATTGATGGCTTGCTCATAGCGCTCCCGAATGACATAGACGGATTCATGCGTATTAGTGAAATTTTGAAAATAGACCAAATACTTTTTGACATCGGGCCATTTGCGGTGCATAAAATCAATTTCTTTGTAAAACTGATCCCGAATAGGGGCATCTGGAGCTACGATGGCGTCCCCAGAGCCAGAAACTGTACAAAAAGTACAGCCCCCACGAGCAACAGTTCCATCACGATTGGGACAGTCAAAGCCCGCATCGATTGGGACTTTGAAGGTCTTTTCTCCAAATAAGGTTCGGTAATAATCATTTAAGGTCGTATAGGATTTCATACCCCTCATTATAGCAAAAAAGCAGAGTGAACTCAAAGTTGAGTCTCCTCTGCTTTCCATTTGTATTTCTTAAGATCCACACAACCGTTGGATATTTGCATTCCACCCCTTCTGCCCAGAGAAGCGTGCCTTGCTCTTCCCAATCAGGAGCCAGGCGACCAGTAGAGGTCACGACCCGATGACAGGGATAGGTCACAGCTTTAGTAGAAGTGGCCAAGACCTTGCCGACCTGGCGAGCATGGCGAGGATAGCCAATGAGTTGGGCAATTTGACCATAGGTGGCCACACATCCCAGGGGAATCTGAGCAACGACTTTTAGGACCTTTTCTTCAAATAAATCGTTCATGCTTTACTTCTGCTTACTCTTAAAGCGCCATTCAAAACGCAAACGGTCGTAATAAGGAAAGACCATTTGCAAAAGACCAAATCCCAAAAGCATACTTCCTGTGACGTCTGTCGGGTAATGAACCCCAACATAGACACGAGATACAACGATGGTCACCATACAAAGGAAGAGGGCAAGCTGAGCTAGGACTTTCCCAACTTGAGAGGTCATCCGTTGCCCTACCACAATGATCAAACTACCGAAGACCAGGGTGGCTGCCAAGGAGTGGCCACTTGGAAAAGAATAGCCCCCTTCTTGGACCAAATGTTGAAGTGCTGGTCGTGGGCGTAAATAGATGTGTTTCAGGATTACCACGAGTAATCCAGTTGTAACCAAACTCCCGGTGAGGAGGAGGGCCTCCGTATACCATTTCTTCCAGACAAAGAAGAGGACAATGACGCCAACCCAGGATGCAACAACTGGGTGTGTTCATCAGCACTGTTACACGGGTAAAGAAGGCTGTCAAATAGGCTGGTAAATCCCCGCGAATAGCCGATTGAATCGGTTGATCGATTCCGACTAAATTTTCCGGATAAAATTTGACTACATAGCCCAGAATCATAAATAACAAAAGGGCAAAAGAGCCCTTTAAAAAATGAGATTGTTTATTTTTCATAGATTTTAAGTAGGGGCTGTACGACGGTATATACCATCCAGAAGGTTACAGCCCAAATCAGTCCTTCTATTAGATTAAAGGGAACAACCATACTGAGAAGATACTTTTCAACTCCGACCATCTTTGCGATGTCAAAACCAACAAATTTGGCATAGAGAGGGATGGCATAATAGTAATTGACCAGGAGCATGGAAATGGTTAAACCAATGGTCCCAACTAGACTAGCAATTACAAACCGAACCTGGCTTTTCTTCTTATTCCAAATGACTGCAAATGCTAAGACAAAGACTAAGACACCAATGATATTAATCGGTAAGCCAACCAAGGTCTCAGCTCCTCGACCATTCAAAACCAACTTGAGAACAGATCGAATCAAAACCACCACAACTGAGCTCTTCAAATCTAATAGAACTAAGGCGAGTAAGATTGGGATCGTACTAAAGTCAACCTTTAAAAAATCAATCCCTATTGATAGTTGATAAAACATCAATAGAAAAGAAAGTGCAGATAAAACAGCCACTAGGGTCAGTTTACGAGTATTTGTCATCACAGGTTCCTCCAATTTTTACTAAAATTAGAAGAAGTTGGAAAGATTCCCTTAACCTTATTCTATTTCAATCGTTTTAAAGAAAACTTAAACAGTTCCTTAATACTTGATTAAAAAAGCCCTGATGCTACAAGAAAAAAGCGCAAAGACTGATTTCTTATAAAATCAACAAAATTTCCATCAAGTCCATCGTCAAAAAGAACAGGTTTGTTCCTCTCTCGTCTTCTCCCATCCAGACTATACTGTCGGTTGTGGAATCACACCACATCAGCTTGCGCTCGCGGACTTCTTTTAGAGTATGGAAATGGATATTTTTCTTTTAGACGAGGCGACAAGCTCTAGGCATAACTTCTAGTTAGGCAAAGCTTGGCAACAAAGTAGAAAAGGAAAAGAGCATTTCCTAGTAAAAGTCACCGCCGGTCGGGAATTTCACCCTGCCCTGAAGACTCCTTAATCATAACAAAAAACACCTGCTATTGCAAGTGTTTTGTAATATCAAAAGTTACAACGAAACTCCCTTTTGCAAAGAGCCTCTTCCTACTTCAACTTATCTCCCTCATACTGATGGACCAGCTCTAAGCCTGCAAACTCCTGTTGTCTGAGGGCTTCGTAGACAATCATACAAACGGTATTGGATACATTTAAGCTTCTGACATGCTCATCATTCATCGGAATCCGAATCGCCTTTTCAGCATGAAGCCGCATAAAATCCTCCGGTAAGCCTTTGTCCTCACGACCAAAAATGAAATAATGTTCTGCATCATCATTGTAATCTACATCTGAATAGGTCTGGTCAGAAAATTTTGAAACCAGGTGGACCTTTCCTCCAGCTGCAGCCTCCATAAATTCATCCAAGCTGTCGTAAAAGCGAACATCTAACTTATCCCAATAATCCAGTCCCGCACGTTTCATCTTCCGATCATCGATAGGAAAAGCCATGGGCCGAATGATGTGAAGGGGGGCATTGGTAGCTGCACAAGTACGAGCGATGTTCCCTGTGTTTTGGGGAATTTGAGGTTGATAGAGAACTACATGGTTTTTCGATTTGGTTTCTGTATAAGCTAATTCTTCAATATTCATCACGATCTCATTTCTGGCAAAAAAATAGCCACACTGCCCGGAGTCAAGCTCAGCAAACAGCGTGGTTACGACTTCATTAACTTAACTCACAACAGGTTTGAGGTAAATCAATGAGGTTACTGTATCAGTATACCACTTTCATGCCTCCTGTCAACTATTTCGACAAAAAAATTTCACTTTTTTACATTCTCTTTCATGTAGTTTAGAGAATCTGGCTCTTTATGCCCTATTTCCACCATTAAGAGGTGATTTTTTTTTGAAAATAGAGTAAGATAGAATCATACTTTGGAGGAAATATTCATGAAAATTATTGTAGTTGGAGGCGGTAAAGTCGGAACAGCACTCTGTCGTTCCCTCGTCGCAGAAAATCACGATGTCATCTTGATTGAACAAGATGAAGCCGTCGTTAATCATATTACCAAACGCTACGATATCATTGGTATTGTTGGAAATGGTGCCAACTTTAAGATTCTCGAACAAGCAGATGTAGCCGACTGTGACATCTTTGTCGCCCTAACAGAGCAAGACGAAGTCAATATGGTATCTGCCGTCTTAGCCAAAAAAATGGGAGCCAAAGAAACCATTGTCCGGGTCCGCAATCCGGAATACTCAAATTCTTATTTTAAAGAGAAATATTCTCGGCTTCTCTCTAGTTGTCAATCCTGAGCTTCTTGCTGCTCGCTATATCGCTAATAGCATTGACTTCCCAAATGCCTTATCTGTTGAGCACTTCGCTGGTGGGCGAGTGGCCTTCATGGAGTTCAAAATCAAGGAGGAAAGCCCGCTCTGCCAGATGACTCTTTCTCAATTCAGAAAGAAATACGGAAACATCATTATCTGTGCTATCGAACGGCAAAGTCAGTTAACGATTCCAGATGGCGACTTCACTTTACAAGCCTTTGATAAGATTTTTATGACTGGAAATCGAGTGGAAATCGTAGACTTCCACAATAGCATTCGACCGCAAGTTGTTAAAAGTCTGCTTCTGATCGGAGCTGGCAAGATTTCCTACTATCTCCTAAATATTTTGGAAAATAGCAAACGGAAGATTGACTTAAAAGTCATTGAAATCGATCAAAAACGGGCAGAATGGTTTAGTCAAGAATTCCCGGATCTTTATGTTATCCAGGGAGATGGGACATCAAAAGATATTCTAATGGAAGAGCGCGCAGGTAACTTTGATGCCGTGGCGACTCTAACAGGGGTCGATGAAGAAAACATTATCGCTTCTATGTTCCTAAATAGTGTAGGTGTTCAAAAGAATATTACCAAGGTCAACCGGACTAGCCTACTGGAAATTATTGATCGGCAAGATTTTTCAAGTATTGTGACACCCAAGGGCATTGCGGTGGATACCATCATGCATTTCATCCGTGGACGCTATAATGCCCGCTATTCAAATCTTGAAGCCTTGCACCACGTCGCCAACGGTCAAATCGAGACCCTTCAATTTCCAGATTCGCGAAGAAAACAAAATGACGGGCAAACCTTTGGCACAACTGAAATTGAAAAAAGGTGTTCTCATCGCAGCCATTATTCGAAACGGGAAAGCTATTTTCCCAACTGGAGATGACCATCTTTTGATAGGGGATCGCATTATCGTTACTACCCTAATCAGCAACATCACTAAAATCTATGATTTGTTAGAGGGGTAAGCCATGAACAAAAGTATGATTCGCTACCTTTTAGCAAAACTCCTTCTGATTGAAGCCATGTTGCTCTGTGTGCCGATTGTGGTTGCACTTTCTCAATCTAAAGAACGATTTTGTTGTCAAGGATAGCCCGACTGTCTTTATCTCCCTATTTGCAACCATTGCCATCCTCCTTGTATTGGGAGGGATTGGTTCCTTTTTCAAACCCAAAGATTTTCACATCTATGCCAAGGAAGGCGTTCTGATTGTGGCTTTGTGTTGGATCCTCTGGTCCTTCTTTGGTGCTCTTCCTTTTGTCTTTTCAGGACAAATCCCAAACATCATTGATGCATTTTTCGAAGTTAGCTCTGGTTTTACGACTACAGGGGCAACCATTTTAAATGACGTCTCCGTCCTCAGTCCTTCCCTTCTTTTCTGGCGTAGTTTCACCCACTTAATCGGAGGGATGGGGGTGCTAGTCTTTGCCCTAGCTATTATGGACAATAACAAGAACAGCCACCTCGAAGTGATGAAAGCAGAAGTGCCTGGTCCCGTATTTGGTAAAATTGTATCCAAATTGAAGAACACAGCTCAAATCCTTTATTACCTCTATTTGGCCCTCTTCTTCCTCTTTGTCGTGATCTACTTCTGTGCTGGCATGCCTCTTTATGATAGCTTTTATCATTGCTATGGGGACTGCTGGTACCGGTGGGTTCACCGTCTTCAACGACAGGGATTGCCCACTACCATTCGACGCTCATCACCCTATTTGGTCAGCTTTGGAGTCTTGGTCTTTGGGGTCAATTTTAACCTTTATTACTACATCATGCTTCGCAAGTTCAAAGCCTTCTTCGGCGATGAAGAACTTCGCACCTACCTGATGATTGTCGGGGTTTCTTCCCTTCTGATTGCCTGCAACATTTTTCCATCTCTATCATAATTTTGCAGATAGTTTTGAAATGTCCTTTTTTTCCAAGTCTCCAATGTCATTACCACGACTGGATTTGGTTTTTGGCAATACTGTTGATTGGCCGCTCTTTTTCTCAGTTCCTCCTTCTCATGCTCATGGTGGTTGGTGGATCCGCTGGGTCAACGGCTGGGGGACTAAAAGTGATTCGCTGCTTAATTCTAGCTCGGATCGGGAAGAATCAAATTCGTTCGACTCTCTCACCCAATCGGGTGATGACCCTGCATGTGAATGGCACTGCCTTGGATAAAGACACCCAGCACAAAATCTTAAAATATTTCGTAGTCTATACCTTGATTACGATCGCCCTCATTGCGGTTGTCAGCTTTGACAGCAACAATTTTATGACGGTTGTCAGTGCGGTCTTTAGTTGCTTTAACAATATCGGACCGATGATTGGGACAACGGATACCTTCGCTATCTTTAGCCCCATCTCTAAATTCTTACTATCAATTGCCATGATTGCAGGACGGTTAGAGATCTACCCGATGTTACTACTCTTTATGCCTCGCACCTGGTCAGATCGCTAAAAACAAAAAGTTTTGGAGAATTTCCAAAACTTTTTTCTTTGCTCTGAGTATGACTTCTTATAGAAGTTTGCTCTAACTTAATTTTCGCTTTTCTCTTCTTCTAGGTGGCTTCTCAGACTGAAATGATCAGGAACTGGATCTACTCCAGTCTTGCTCCAGGGATGGCAACGAAGAATCCGAGCAAGCCCCATCAGAATCCCTTTCAAACCATGCCGTTCAATAGCCTGGATCATATAGTTGGAACAGGTAGGACTATAGCGACAGGAAGGTGGAAAGAGGGGAGAAAGAAGGCGTTGATAGAGACGAACAAGACCAATCGCACATTTCTTCATTATTTTTTCGTCTTTGTCACTGCAAGGGTATGCAATTGGCTGATTTCTTTTTTATTGAGACGGCGGTATTCACCAGGACGAAGTCCAGAAACGTCTAGATTTCCAAATTGGGTCCGGGACAATTTATCCACCAAAGAGGCCAACGGCTTCAAACATCTTTTTGACCTGGTGATTGCGTCCTTCATGGATGGTCAATTGGACAACTGAGCGATTCTTTTCTGGATCAACCTTTAGAATCTCATAGGTTGCTGGCTTGGTCTTTTTGCCATCGATGGTCACACCACGAGTCAAGGGACGCAAGTTTTCTTTGTTCGCCAATCCCTTCACGCGCGCAACATAAACCTTATCAATCTCATTACGCGGGTGGATCATTTCATCCGTAAAATCACCATCATTGGTCAAAATCAGGACACCAGAAGTATCCCAGTCCAAACGACCGACAGGATAAATCCGTTCCTTGACTTGCGGTAACAAATCAATAACAGTTGGTCTCCCTTTATCGTCTGATACACTGGAGATGACCCCTCTTGGTTTATTTAAGAGGTAGTATACCTTCTCCTCGTTGTATATCGGTTGACCTTCTACTTCTACCTTGTCTCCAGACTTGATCGTCGTCGCCAATTCACGGACCACTTGGCCATTTACAGTGACAAGGCCTTGCTTAATCAATTCCTCTGCTTTGCGGCGGCTTGCGACACCAGCATGAGCAATATATTTGTTAATTCTCATCAATTTCCTCAGTTCTTTCTGTAAATAATTGGCTTTCTTGACCGATTAACTCAGTCTCTTCAACAATTGGTAGCTCGTCTAGATGGTTTATCCCCATGTAATCCAAAAAGTAATCTGTCGTCACATAGAGATTAGGTCTCCCAATGACTTCTTTCTTCCCATCTTCTCGAATCAACTCAAAAGAAAGTAATTTTGAAATAGCTCCACTTGAGTTAACCCCTCGAATATCATCGACTTCAATCCGAGTAATCGGCTGTTTATAGGCAATGATAGAGAGAGTTTCCAAGGCGGCACGAGAGAGACTTTGATTCATTGGTGACTTTGAATACTCACGTAACAGCTCTGCATATTGGGACTTAGTCACTAATTTATAGGTTGACGCTGTCTCTAATAAGGCCATACTAGAATCTTGATCCTGCTCATATTTCTGGGCCAATTTTTCTAAACTTTGAATCACCCCTGTGGGAGGAAGGGATAAGAGGTCGGCAATCTGCCTCACCGTCAAACCATCTTCTCCTGCAACAAACAAGAGGGCCTCCATCTCTGCAATTTTACTCATTCTTTAATCCTACTAAAATAATATCTCCAAATGGTTCTTCCTGAAGAGCCTCAACTTCTTGTACTTTAATTAATTCCAAAGTCGCCAAAAAGACTGTAATTAGTTCATTCACATCCTTGGCTTCCTCAAAAATATCTTGTAGCAAGATTCTCTTACCAGGTTGACACAACTGACGAACAACATTCATCAAGTCTTCAATTTTATACTCGTCTCGAACAATGGTCGTATGATTTTGTCGAAATTCTTCCTTCTTTTTCGTTAACAATTTTGAAAAGGCCAAGAAAAGATCTATCGTGGTCTTGTCATGGACCAATTCAGCATCATCATAGACTAATTCCGTTTTGGGTTTTGAAAAGTACTGGGCTCTCTCCTCGTGTTGAAGGGCCATCTTTTCACCCAATAGTTTAAACTTCCGGTACTCTTCGATTTGAGACAGGAGATCCTGCTCCAAATCTTCTTCATCCGTTGCTTGCTCCGCAATTTTTGGAAGGAGACGCCGACTCTTAATCAAGGTCAATTGACTGGCCATCAGCATGTATTCACCAGCAACCTCAAGTCGCATGGCTTGAAGGGTCGTTAGATAGGCTAAGTACTGCTCGATCACCTCAATCAGAGGAACCTCATAAATATCCATTTGGTATTTTGAAACGAGGTGTAAGAGAAGATCCAAGGGACCTTCAAAATCCTTTATTTTAATATCCATTACTTATACTTTTCTAAGGTAACAAGAGTTTTTAACCCGAGCTCACGGGCGATGCTAAACAGATCCATCCCCTGTTCTCTTTGTTTTAAAATGTATTGTTCCCGTAAGGATTGTGCCGAAAGATTCTCAAACCCTTTTTCCAATAGGAAGGACTCTAATTGACGGAAGCCCCACTGACGCGAGTAGGCCTTGCCCTTGTTATCAAATAAATAAGTCCCCGTCATCAAATCCGTCAACTCTCCTAGAAGAGCATCCGGAATACGCAAGACCCGTTTTTGTCCTTCTTTTCCTACGCGTAAAACCTGAAAATCGAGCTCGATATCAACGATTTTCAACTGAAGAATTTCACTAGGCAACAAGCCCATCTCGACAATCAATAGAGCAATCAAGCGACCTTGGGATAGCTCTGACCCTTCCCACAAGAGGGATAAGTCCAATAGTTCTTGATCGTGGCTTTTCGGCACAGAGACTTTTGGAAGGACCAAACGATGGTAATCCTCGATAACTTGATGTTGATAAAGATAAAACAAAAATTGGTTGACGGCTGAAAGCTTCCGTTTTTGAACAGCTGGTTTAAAATCTTTAATCGAAGCTTGATAAATTCGAAGATTGGTATCTGAGACATGGTTATGAACAGTATCCACGAACTGATCCAAATCATAAGAATAAGCCGTCTGTGAATTTTCACTTAAGTCTTTTTCTTTGATAAAACTAGCTATGTATTCTTTCATTTTTTCCTCATCTCATATTCATTTGAGAAATTGTGCATGAGGGAGTTGATGGCTTTTAAAATGGATTTTCGAGTGATGATCCCTTCAAAGACTCCATCCTCTGAAACAACCGGTAGAAAGGATTCCTCTACCAACTTATGCAAGACTTCCGTCACAGTATAGTCTTTCCAAGGCGCTCCCCATCCGTTTTTGTCATATGAACGATGTCCATGGATGAAAAGACTTCATCAGAATAATCATGTTTCATTTGGTAAGAAAGAATATCTGTTAAAGAAATCGTCCCTACGTATTTCATTTGATCGGTCACAACAGGAACACGAGTGTAGCTAATTTGACTCAGCACCAAGATGGCATGATCCACATTATGCGTATCAATCAAAACAGCTAAATTGCGCGCTGGAGTCAAAAAAGTCTTTTCTTCTCGGAGAATAAACTCCTCAAATTCCTTGGCGATCATCGATCAAACTCCTTTGTAAGAGGTTCATAGACCTCATGTTTCCGATTTAAAAATTCAACTCGATAGGAATCTGCATCAATTTCCACTTTAGCATAGAGGCACTCTTGAATAGGCCCCCTCGGTAAACTGACTGACCCAGGGTTCAGAAAAAGGGTACACCCTTCCTTCCAAGCATCCGGAATATGCAGATGGCCATAGAGGCAGATATCTGCATCTTCTTCCTGGGCCCACAAATCTAACTTTTGAAAACTAAAATTAATTTGGAAAAGATGACCATGGGTTTGAATAATTCGAGTAGGACCCAATTGCGTCACCAGACGTTCAGGGTACTCCCCATAAAAGTCCATGTTCCCTTTGACAACATGAATGCCTTCCCATACAGGGTCGGTACTTTCTAACTCAGAATCCCCGTTGTGAAATATGGCATCGACCTTTCCTTTATAGTGGTTTTTGATTTCTTCTACGATCTGACGATCTCCATGAGAATCGCTCATGACGATAATTACTTGTTCTGCCATGCTGGGAATACCTCCACTAATTTCTTCACGGCTAAAGCACGATGCGATTGTTGGTTTTTCTCCTCTAGAGTTAGTTGAGCAGATGTCTTACCTGTTTCTCCTACTAGAAAGAGGGGATCATAGCCAAACCCGTTCTTACCTTTTGGTTCAAAATTGATATATCCTGGCCAATCCGCCTCCACAACAAGGCTCTCCTTACCAGGACTGGCAACCACTAAGGTTGTATGAAATTTTGCTGACCGATCCTTCAATTCAAAGACCATCGCCAACTCGTGTAAGAGCTTGGCATTGTTCTCTAGGTCGGTCGCTCCCACACCTGCAAAGCGAGCAGACCAGACACCTGGTAAGCCCCCAAGGATATCGACCATGAGTCCTGAATCATCTGCCAACACCATTTTCCCTGTTAGCTGTGAAATTGTCTCAGCTTTTAGGCGAGCATTTTCTTCGAAAGTCATTCCTGTTTCAGCGACTTCTGGGAGTTCTGGATAGTCATTGAGATTCTCGACTTCAAAACCCATTTGTTCAAAGATCTGACGAAACTCTTTGGTTTTTCCTTCATTCCGAGTAGCGATTAGCAAGCGATCCTTAAGACCTTCCTGGCCCAAAAAATCTGCAAGTGGAAGACCATTCTTTGGCAGATAGACTGAGAGCAATTGCTCTCCTTCTACAATGAGAAGAGCTCCTTGACGCTGCACGATTTCAATTTTGCGACCTAGTGTTTCCTCAACGATTTGAAAGAGGAAGGTCAAAAACTGCAAACTAGAGGCGTAACGAACAACCGTTACATTTAGGGGAAAGCCCAAATCTGTGTCTCCAACTAGTGATTCTACTAAGTCAACAAGCTCAGAAGCTTCTGAAGAGACTTCACTATATTCGTTATAGTCACTCCGATCTCCCCATTCAGCTAGAAACCAATTTAAGGCATCTTTGTATTCATATATCTTTTGGTTCATAATTCTACATGCTCCACATGAACAACTTGATGCAACAAAGTCTTGGCAATCGCTGCAAAACTGGCTGCATTGGCCGTTGTATAAAACTGATGGTGGCAGTCCTCCAGTTGACGACTGCGATTAATCTCAAGTAGTTGAGCAAGACCGAGATATCCCGGACACACTCAGCACCGCTATCAATTAACTGAACCTCTGGCCCCATGACATTTTGAATAATAGGGCGAAGGAGAGGATAATGGGTGCATCCCAAAACCAGTGTATCTACTTTCCCAGCCAAAGGTTTCAAGGTTTCATAGACAACTTTTTTTGTAACACTGGACTGCAACTCATTAGATTCAACCAGAGGGACAAATTTCGGACAAGCTAAACTCTCTACTGCCATTTCTGGTGACAGGCTTTGAATTTTTTTCCGATAAATATCTGAAGCGACCGTCATTGGGGTCCCAATGACTCCAATTCGTTTGCTTTTTGTCGCCTTGATCGCTGCGGAAGCTCCTGGCAAAATCACTCCTAGAACAGGAATATCCAAGGCTTCTTTCACCTCTTCCCATACAACAGCTGTCGCCGTATTACAGGCCAAAACAATCATCTTCACATTTTTCGTTAGGAGAAAACGAACCATCTCCCAAGTATAGTCACGAATTTGATCTGCTGGTCTCGGGCCATAAGGTGCTCTAGCGGAATCACCAATATAGACCACCTCTTCATGAGGAAGTTGCCGCATCAATTCGCGAACAACGGTTAACCCTCCGACACCCGAATCCAAAAAACCAATTGGTCGATTGTCCATCTGCCTTCCTTTCAAAACAAGGGACCAAGAAAAATCTTAAAGTCCCCCTACTTATTTTATTGTGTCATCTGTTTTGCTTTTATTTCTTCTTCGTATTCAAAGATGCTTTTTGTTGATTCAGAATTTGACGGTAAACTTGTTGTACCTTCGCTTCACTTGGACGTTGACCACTAGCTCCCAATAATGTACGAACCGCTTCAACATTCAAACGTGGGTTTGATGCAAATTCTTTTTCAAACTGCTTGCGAAGTAGGTACATACCTGCCAACATTCCACCAAAGAAAGCAAGGATAATCAATAAAATTGTCAAAAATGTAGACATAAGTGTTTTTCTCCTAAATTCAATATTTACACATTTTCTATTATACCAAAAAGGCCCTATTTTTCAAAGTCAAAGCCATACAATGTTGCAAAGTAATCCTCTGGTTTTTCGGCCCGTCGGATGAGACGAGTTTGGCCCTGATTCTTCTAATAAAATCTCGGCAGAGCGGAGCTTGGCATTGTACTGATAGCCCATGGAATAACCATGCGCTCCTGTATCATGGATGACCAAAAGATCCCCAATTTCAGAGACAGGAAATTCCCTGATTCTTGGCAAACTTGTCATTGTTTTCACACAAACTACCAACAATGTCTACTACTTCTGTCTCTCCATCTGGACGATCCAGATTGGTAATATGGTGGTAGGCCCCGTACATAGCGGGACGGAGGAGGTTGACAGCCGAAGCATCTACTCCTAGATAGGTCCGATAAGTCTGTTTCTTATGGGTGACATGGGTGACCAATAGGCCATGTGGGGCTAGCATAAAGCGGCCTAATTCCGTATAGATTTTCACTTGATCTAAGCCCACTGGAACTAAAATGTCCTCGTAAGCCCTGACGAACACCCTCCCCAATCACAGCAATATCATTTGGTTGGTCTTCTGGTTTGTAGTTCACTCCAACCCCACCAGAGAGGTTGACAAAGTCCAAGGTAACCCCTGTCTTTTCAACCACTTCTACTGCCAACTGGAATAATTGCTTAGCCAATTCTGGATAGTAATCATTGGAGACGGTATTCGAAGCTAAGAGGGCATGGATCCCAAATCGTTTGACTCCTAAATCTTTCAACTCCGTAAATGCTTGGATCAATTGCTCTTTGGTCATGCCAAACTTAGCCTCTTCAGGATGGTCCATGATATCCGTTCCCAGTTCAAACACCCCTCCTGGATTATAGCGGCAAGAGATGACCTCCGGTAGTGTCGCAACAGATTGTAGAAAGGCTACATCTTCGTAAGCATCCAAGTTGATAGTCGCTCCTAGCTGACGGGCAAAGACCATCTCTTCAGCCGGTGTATTGTTGGAAGAAAACATGATTTCTTGGCCTGTAAACCCTAATTTTTGTGCCATCAGCAGCTCCACATAGCTAGCACAGTCCACGCCACAGCCTTCTTCTTTGAGGATTTTTAGGATGGCTGGATTAGGGGTCGCTTTGATAGCGAAATACTCCTTAAAGCCTGGATTCCAAGAAAAGGCTTGATGGAGGGCACGAGCTGTCTGCCGGATCCCAGCTTCATCATATAGGTGAAAGGGAGTTGGATAGGTTTCCGTAATTTGTTTTAATCTTTCTCTACTAATGAATGGACGTTTCATGTGAAGATTCTCTTTTCTATCAATTTTCTTTAGTATATCACAAGTTTTCCAACAAAAAAAGCCGGTTTCCCGGCTCTTTCGATTAATCGTTGCGTCCAAAAATACGCAAGATATTGATGAACAAGTTGATGAAATCAAGATAGAGTTCCAAAGCCAAAGCAACAACCCAACCATTGGTTGGCTGACCATTGGATTGTTCATAGACATAACGAATCTTTTGGTTATCCCAAGCAGTCAAACCTGCAAAGATGATAACACAAAGAATGCTAAGAACATAATCCATACCAGAGCTTTGTAAGAAGATGTTCGCAATCGAAGCAATGATAATACCAATCAAGGCCCCCATAAATGCTCGTCCCATTCCAGACAAGTCTTTTTTGGTCACACGACCAATGGCTGACATGATAAAGAACATCAAGGCACTAACGACGAAGGCTTTATAAACTGTCGCTTGAGCATAGCGTGCAATGATAAAACTCAAGGTAAACCCATTCAAAGCTGAATAAGTTAAAAAGAGAGGCAAGGCCATGGGATTGTTTTTCACAGATTGTCTCGAAGCGACCAGGACCAAAATCAATTCAACGGCAATAGCAATATAGTAGACCCATGGAGCCTGAGTTAGAATATATATGAAGGTTTCTTGGAAAAGGGTCATCATCAAAGCTGATACAACAGCTGAGATTCCAACTCCAACTCCAACTAGAGAATAAATTTTGCTATAAAAGCTATTAAGACCACTTTGTTCGTGGATAACGGTTTGTTGATTCATCATCAATCATTCCTTTCAAACTTAAATTATTATGATTTTAACATTTTTCGATGGAAAAGTCTCCTCTTTGACCACTTTTTTCTCATTGGTTCTGAGGCTTCTTTGATCGCCCAGTATTTATCGACCATGGTCACGAGGAAAGATTCTTTGTAGCGAGGTGGAGCAAGCGTCAAGCCCCACATATGTTTGAGGATGATGTCCTCTTCTTTTTATTGAGGCTTGTTATCTTTTTGGCATTTCGGACAGCTATCCGAGGATGTACCCAGGCATGGCTCTTGTTAAATTTGACCTGCCGCCAGTCGTAGTAAAAAAGATCGTGTAAGAGAGCTCCCCTTGCTGTACTTTTGGTATCCCAGCCCATCTTCTTAGAAATGCGGTAGCTGGTGTAGCTAACGTGAATGGAATGCTCCAAACGGTTGGAATGAATATGGTGGGGAATTTCCTTTAATTTTTGAAGTTTGGGATGCTGGATCAAATGTCCGACTTCAGCCATATATTCTTTATCTTGTCGATACATGCGTCTCACCTCCTCTATCTGACTAACGCACTATTCTTCAATCATAGAAAAGATCAAAATCCCTGCAGCAACAGCGACATTCAGACTCTCTGCCTGACCTGGCATGGTGATATGAACCAGCTGATCTGCCTTCTCAGCCATCTGGTCACTAATACCTTGTCCTTCATTCCCCATGACCAGTACAAAAGAAGGGACTTTCTCCACTTGCTTATAGTCAATAGAATCCTGAGACAAGGTGGTCGCATAGATGGGTAGCTGACTTTCTTCAATGTCTGTTAAGAGTTGCTCTTTAGGCAGACGGATAACAGGAAGATGAAAATGACTCCCCTGCATAGAGCGCAAGGTTTTCATATTATACAAATCTGCTGATTGATCGGTTAGAAGCACCCCGTCAAAGCCTGCTGCGTCAGCAGTCCGAATCATGGTTCCGACATTTCCTGGATCTTGAACATCCTCTAACAATAAATACCGTCCTTGAGCCAGCTGAAGATGCTGGATTGGCTGTATCTTAATTTCTGCCACGATTCCTTGAGGGCTTTTGGAATCAGCAATTTCTGCTAAAACTTCAGGAGTTACGATGGTCACCTTCGTATCTTTCTTGATCTTATCTACAAACTCTTCCAGAACAAAGACTTGTTCAATCGGAGCCTGATGATTGATAGCTTCTTCATAAAGATGCCAGCCTTCGATCAGGTAAGAGTCTGATTCGGTATTTTTTTTGATGAAGTTTTTTAACTTTTTTAATCCCATTATTGGACTTAGAGGTTATAATATTCATAAGACTATTATACCACATTCACAGGAGGAGCTTCTCCGTCCTGAGTAGGAATTCCATCACAAGGAGAACAAGCATGCAAAAAGTTGAAATGACGGCCCAAGGTCGGGTTCAAGGTGTTGGCTTCCGTTGGGGAGTTTATAGCTTAGCATTAGAAATTGGAGGTATTACAGGTCGGGTCTGGAACAATGATGACGGAACGGTCACTATCCTTGCCTCCTGCGAAGACAATGCCCGCATGGCCAAATTTATCCAAGAAATACGAAAAGGTCCTACTCCTTTTTCAAAGGTTTCTTATCTGGACGTCCATCTGGCAAACTTCGAACCCTACAAAGATTTTAAAATTTCAAATTAAGTCCAGAGAACTATTGTTAATTTGATAAAAAAACAGTAGAATAGAAAGGTATTATTTAAAATTAAAGGATTATAACTCGTGAAAAAATATAAACGTTATCTACTTGCTGCTCTCAGCTTGTCTGCTCTCCTCCTCTTAACAGGATGTGTCAGCATCGACAAGACAACCAAACAACCAACCGGTTTCGTCTGGAACCTCATTGGAAAACCGATGGGGGAAGCCATCAATTTCTTTGCGACAGATCTTGGCCTTGGCTTTGGACTGGGGATTATCTTAGTAACCGTAATCGTTCGAATCATCATCTTCCCTCTAGGTATTTATCAATCTTGGAAAGCAACCTACCAGTCTGAGAAGATGAACTACCTCAAACCAATCTTTGCGCCGATCCAAGAACGCATCAAAAATGCGGAGACTCAAGAAGAGAAATTATTGGCCAACTCTGAATTGATGGATGCTCAAAAAGCAAATGGTGTCAGCCCATTCGGCGGCATTGGCTGTTTGCCTTTGTTGATTCAAATGCCTTTCTTCTCTGCCCTATATTTTGCAGCTCAATACACTCCAGGTATTAGCAAGGACTCTTTTCCTTGGCATTGGTCTCGGTTCAAAAAGTCTTGCTTTAACCTTAGTTGTTGCTGTTCTTTACTACATTCAAAGCATGCTCTCTCTCCATGGTATCGAAGATGAAAACCAAAGAGAAACTATGAAGAAAACAGCTCTCGTAAGCCCAATTATGATTGCAGTCTTCTCTTTGATGGCACCAGCTGGTGTCACTCTCTACTGGGTAGTCGGTGGTTTCGTACAGATTATTCAACAATTTGTCATCAACTACCTCATCCGTCCAAGATTGCGGAAACAAGTTGCTGAGGAATATAAAAACAACCCTCCAAAAGCTCCAGCATCCAATGGACGTCGTGTAAAAAAAGATATCACACCTACTAATCCAACCAACGCTAAACGTTCCCTTCCAACTAACGGAAACAAAAAACGAAACGCTGGAAAACAACGCAACCGTAACTAACACTAGCAAAAAGGCCGAGATATCATCTCGGCTTTTCCATTACTACAAAAAAATGAGAGTGACTCACTCTCATTTTTTATTCTGTTTTTTCAACGTTTAAGATTTTCACTTGGTAGCTTCCTGCTGGAGTTTCAATCGTCACAGTGTCCCCTGTTTTGTTACCAATTAAGGCATGACCGATTGGACTTTCATTTGAGATCTTACCAGCAAAAGCATCCGCTCCAGCTGAACCAACAATAATGTAAACATCTTCTTCGTCTTCGCCAATTTCTTGCACGGTAACTGTTTTTCCGATCGCTACTTCATCAACAGCGACAGCATCGCTGTCGACAATTTCAGCATAACGAATATTTTTGTTTCTAGGCTGGAGATTTGCCCTTCAACAAAAGCCTGTTCGTCTTTAGCTGCTTCGTATTCACTGTTTTCTGAAAGGTCTCCGTAAGAACGAGCAATTTTAATCCGCTCTACAACTTCTGGACGACGAACTAATTTCAATTCTTCTAATTCTAGTTCTAACTTTTGCTTTTCAGCTAGGGTCATTGGATAGGTTTTTTCTGCCATATTTCTTTCTCTTTTCTATTATTTTTTCGAACTAAAAAGGTGTGGCATGCCACATCCTCCTTAGTTTGAGCTGCTTTCTGTTAATTTGCTATTCACGTGTTCTTCCACGTTTTTAGTGTGTTCCTCATAAGTTTTTGCAAAATAGACTTCCCCAGTCTCTACATTTGCTACAAAGTAGAGGTAGTCTGTCTTGCTTGGGTTAACGGCTGCTTCAATTGCAGATACCCCTGGACTATCTACTGGACCAGGCATCAAACCAGTATTCTTGTAGATATTATAAGGTGAATCGATATTGGTGTCAATCGTTGCGTCTTCTTTTAGTGTCGTCTTCTTGCCTAATTGGCCTTGTGCGTACAAGATGGCAATATTACTTTGAAGAGGCATATCTTGATTCAAACGGTTATAAAAGACGCTTGCAATATCCTTGCGGTCTTTATCGGTAGCACCTTCTTTTTCAATCAAAGAAGCCAGCGTCAATGCCTCATTGACATCAATATTTTTAGCTTCCATGGTGTCATAGTAGGCTGAAAGATTTTGGTCCATTGCAGCTAACATCTGGTCTACAAGATCTTCCATTTTACTATCTTTCCATAGCCATAAGTAGCTGGGAAGAGATATCCCTCCAAGCGGTAGCGTACGCCACTTTCTTTGGACGGCAAGGTTGCTAGTAACTTAGGATATTTGGCTACCATCTTTTCAATAAAAGCATCATCTTGGATGACTTTTAAGAATTCTTCTTGCGTATATGGAGTCTTAGCACCAGATTTGGAGCTTGCATCCACAGATACCACTTTCGCGATTTGGTCAATCGTGTAACCCTCAGGAATCGTAATTTTTCCTAAAACTGGTGGTTCTGGGGTTTTAGTCCCTTGCTCTTGCAATTTTTGAATAATGGTATCGAGATCCATACTCTTTTGAAGATTGAAATAACCGGATTGGAAGTTCCCATAATTCTTGAACTTGGTGTAATAGTTGAAGAACTGGCCATTCTTAATCAAGCCTTTTTTCTCCAAAATAGTCCCAATTTCACGATTGCTAGAACCAGCAGGAATTTCAACGGTTACAAACTCTGTAGCCTTGGCATCCATAGCATTTAAGTTAGATTGAACATAGGTCACTGCAAAAATTCCAGTTGCAACCATTAAGACTAAAAAGAATTCCTAGAAACCGTCAAGACGATCCGCTTTCGCAATAGTATTCTGTTTTTTCTTTTTCTGAACGCGTTGATCCCGATCCTTGCGCGAAACACTAGATACCGGTTTTTCTTTTCTCGAAACAGCTACAGGCTGACTTGAACTTTCTGCTTCTCGAGTTGGCTCTTCGATTGGTAGAGGTGTTTCTTCTTGGTTCTCTTCGGCTACTTCCTGAATTGCAGGGACCTCTGTAACCTCTGGCACTTCTACTCTTTCTACTTCCACTGGAATCTCTACGGTTTCCTGAACCTCAGACTCTTCTGACACAAGGTCTGGAAGCGTTCCTTCCATCTCGCCTTCTTTTTTTTCTGGAATAGAGATTTCTTGAACAGGTAAGTCATATTCTTTTTCAACCTGTAAAATCTGCTTATTGGCTTCTTCAAGATCACGGAGAATTCGCTCTTTAAAGCTTAATAATTTTTCATTCTCTTGTTGGTTATCAGTCAAATACTTGACCTCCCTTGTCATAATCCTTAATATTATATCTTAAAAGGGATAGAAAAGCAATAGGAACGAGGCTTGAGCGCCTCAAATCCTATTGATCAGTTACTTGATGGGACCTCCCATACTAAATCGTACCAAACTTCTCCAGCATAGTTAGAGGCCGAGCGTCCTTCGTTTACAAAGCCGTTCCTTTCATAATACTCAATCAAGTAATCATGACAGGTCAAACTAACCCCTTCCCGTCCTTCTTCTAAGGCAAGATTTTTCATGGCTTCAAGCAGGGCTTTCCCGACCCCTAAGCCTTGGACAGACGGGGAAATCGAAAGACTCGTAAGGGTAATATAACCTCCTGGTAGATGGGACTCGTCTTTTACGTCCGCTGTAAAAGAGCGGTCCTCGACATATCTAGTTTGTGTCACTGGGCCTTCTAGATAGCCTAGGAGTTGGCCATCCTTTTCAGCGACTAAAAAGCTATTATTAAACGTTTCAATATGTTTTGCAAGCACCGTCTTATCTATTGCCTCTTCTGGACTAAAATTTTCCAGTTCTATGGCAACGATGGCTTCTAAATCCTTCATAGTTGCACGACGAATGTTCATTTTTCTTCCTTTCTATAGGGATAGGTGCCACATTAGGTGATAGCCCTCCACTCCTTCTTCCTTATCCCCTATCTCTAGTTGAAAATCATTCATTTCAAAATACGGAATCAACTCCTCTTGGCAGGTCACATGAATCCCTAACAAGGATTCTTGAGCTACAAGAGACTTGAGTGTGGCGAGTAGCAAGGTGCCAAACCCTTGTTTTCTAAAGTCTGGAAGAATTTCCAACCACAATAATTTTAAAGAGGGATTTTCGAACTGCTCCTCCATCTGAATCAGGCAACTTCCAATCACTTGCCCTTCAAATTCCAAGACCAGAGTTCTAAATCCATTCAGTTCTTGCTGATTTGCTCTTTGAAAAGAAAAATTTTGGGACGTGATCTGTTCGATCTCATCCCAATCATTTTCTTTAGCAAACCGAATCCTAACGCTTGGTTGCATGGTATCTCCTTATTGAACGTTATTGGTCAAGTTCCCAAGCAAACGTTCAAATGAATATTCATAGGTCTGGATATCTCCTGCTCCCATGAAGACATAAACAGCATTGTCATAATCCAAGAGTGGAGAAACATTTTCAGCTGTAATCACACCGGATTTCTTAATAATTTTCGCTTCTAGATCTTCTACTTTGACATCCCCATGATCCACTTCACGAGCTGATCCATAAATCTGTGCCAAGTACACCGCATCTGCCTGATTCAAGGCATCCGCAAACTCATCCAAGAGGGCAATCGTCCGAGTAAAGGTATGAGGTTGGAAGACCGCTACGATTTCCTTACTTGGGTATTTTTGACGGGCCGCATCCAAAGTGGCAATAATCTCAGTTGGATGGTGGGCAAAGTCATCAATGATGACGGTATCGTTGACAATCTTTTCTGTAAAGCGACGTTTGACCCCGCCAAATGTTTTTAAGTGTTCCCGAACCAAATCAAGATCGAATCCAGCGATATAAAGCAAACCAACGACCGCTGTTGCATTCATGATATTGTGACGTCCAAAGGATGGGATTTGGAATTGTCCCAAATCTTCTCCACGGAAGTGAACACTAAAGATTGATCCCGTAGTAGAACGCAAGAGATCACTGGCTACAAAATCATTGCCTTCTTTTTCAAATCCATAGTAGTAAATCGGAGCCTTGGCTGTGATCCGACGAAGTTCAGGATCTTCACCATAGATGAACAAGGCTTTGGAAATTTGTTTGGCATAATCATTGAAGGCATTAAAGACATCTTCTAAGCCAGTAAAGTAATCAGGATGGTCAAAGTCAATATTGGTGATGATCGAATACTCTGGGTGGTAAGGCATGAAAGTGACGTTCGTACTCGTCTGATTCAAAGACAAAGTACTTAGCACCTTTCGAACCACGACCAGTTCCATCCCCAATCAAATAGCTAGTATCTGTGATATTAGACAGAACATGAGACAAAATTCCTGTAGTAGAGGTTTTCCCATGAGCTCCTGCTACTCCCATGCTGACAAAATCACGCATAAATTCACCCAAGAATTCATGGTAGCGTTGATAGGTATAGCCTTGAGCATCTGCATAAGCAATCTCTACGTTGTTCTCAGGTTTAAAGGCATTTCCAGCGATCAAGATTTGATCTCCAGTAAGATTTTCTTCGCTGAATGGTAGGATGGTAATCCCTGCTTGTTCTAGACCTCTTTGAGTAAAGTAATATTTCTCTACATCAGATCCTTGTACAGTGTGTCCCATCTGATGGAGCATGAGAGCCAAGGCACTCATACCAGCTCCTTTTATTCCGATAAAATGAAATGTTTTTGACATAGTTTCTCCTCTCGCTAGTCCAGATTGGTCACATTGAGTTCTTGTTTAATGAGTCTCGTTGGAATGTTTTCTTGATCCTTGTTATAGATTTGACTCTTTTTCAAGAAATCAAAATTATTTTTTTGGGGTTTCTCTTCTTGGTGGGATTCTTGAACTGGATGTTCCTCAGCACCTTCTAAAAGGATCAATTGCTCTTGTTTCAGTCGCTCACCATATTTGATCAATTCACCTGGATTTTCTTTTTGAAAAGGAGCTGTCGGCTTCCCTTTTGGCATGAAAGAAGGAGTGAATTTTTTACGATTGGGTTTAGATGCAATATCTGCTGTTAAATACGGAGCCGTCCGCTTCTTTTTCAAATCGGCACGCGCTGCTTCCCGAGCTTCCTCTGCGTAGCGATTCGCCGGGCTCTTTTTATCAACAGGCTCCTTGAAATCAGGAGTCATTGGCTGCCTTCTTGACTTAGGCACTTCAAATGGTTTTTGAAGGGATTTTTGTAGATTTTTTTGATAAGGTTGCTCTGCTACCTTTCCAGTAGCAATCGGCTCCCATTCTAAATAGTTTTTATCTGTATACTCCCCAAGAATATTACTAATGAAGTCCCCATCATCATATAAATTCATATGGGGCATTTGAGTTAGCATCAATTCATCATCTGCTACTTGAGGAAAATGCTTATCCGTCATCCTATTTCTTCCTTTCGACACTTCATTAATTATAAACTATTCATTTTATTTTTCAAGTTATTCTACCGAAATACCCAAAATTTCCCGAATTTCTTCAATAGAAAGACTGGAGCGCGTTTCGGTACCATCTAATATGGTAGAAACTAAATGACGTTTACTAGTCTGGAGCTCTTGAATTTTTTCTTCGATGGTCCCTCGAGTAATCATCCGGTAGACCTCAACATTCTTATCTTGTCCCATTCGATGGGCACGACCAATGGCTTGATCTTCTACCGCAGGGTTCCACCATAGGTCAACTAAAATAACCGTGTCAGCACCTGTCAAATTCAAGCCAACTCCACCTGCTTTCAAGGAAATGAGAAAGGCATCCCCTTGACCGGAGTTAAAGGCGTTGGTCATATCTTGGCGCTCATTAGCTGGCGTAGATCCTGTGATTTTAAACGAAGTCATCTTCAGAGCATCCAACTCTTTTTCAATGATATCCAACATGCCCCTAAATTGTGAGAAGATCAACACTCGTTGGTTTCCATCTTTGATCTGCTCTAGCAATTCTCGAAGGCTATCCAGCTTCCCACTTTCTCCAGTATAGTCCTCTAAAAAGAGGGATGGAGTATCACAAATCTGACGAAGACGCATCAAACCAGATAAGATTTCCATCTTACTGCGATTGAGTTCCTCTTCAGAAGAGCTTAGAATGCGGTCTTGCATTTGCTCAACTGGGCTAAATAGATCGTTTTTTGATCGTCAGCCAATTCATTCTTATAGGTCATCTCAATCAAATCTGGAAGCTCCTGCAAGACTTCACTTTTTTTCCGTCTCATGATAAAGGGCTTGACGTATTGAGAAATAGTCGCTGGACTCAATTGTTTAAATTCTTTTTTACCCGGAAACAAACCAGGAAGAACAATTTGGAAAATCGACCAGAGTTCCTCTACATGGTTTTCTATTGGCGTTCCCGACAAAGCAAAGGTATGAGGAACATCGAATTTCCGTAAGTATTGAGCAATCTTGGTTTGGGAATTTTTCATGACCTGGGCTTCATCCAAGATTAAATATTGGTACTGATTTTTTTCGTATTGCTCTACGTCCTGGCGGAAGGAAGCGTAACTGGTAATTGCTACCTGAGGGTTGCTTGCAATCACCTCGTCTCGACTTGCTTTGAGGCCATAGATGACCTCCACTTCCATTTGTGGAGCAAACTTTTCGAACTCCTCTTTCCAATTATAGATTAGACTAGATGGGGCTAAAATCAAAATCTTAGAATCCGCTGTCGCAACACTTGAGAGAAAGGCAATGGTCTGGAGGGTCTTTCCAAGTCCCATATCATCTGCCAAAATCCCCCCAAAGCCATAGTGATTAAGCATGGATAGCCAGCGGACTCCGACTTCCTGATAATCTCGAAGTTTAGCTGTCACTTGCAACTCACCCAAAGGAAATTGTTCTGGATGAATCAAGTCATGAGCCAAGTGACGAAACTCTTCAGAAAATTGGACATTGTCAGCTGACTCAAATAACTGGGAGAGCTGGAAGGCTGCAATGCGATTGGTTTGTAACTGACCTGTTTTTGTCTTCTTTGCACGAAGATTCAATAAAGTCTGACTGATCCGCTTGGTTTCTTCATCAAAGATTAGAACCTTTCCTGATTGACTGATATAATAGTCATTCTTCTCAACCAAGGCACTCATAACTTGCTCAATCTCAGAGGGATCAATGGAGTCAAATTCAAAACCAATCTCAAGGAGGCGACCACTGGTTTGAATAGCAATCGTTGGCTTTTCAACCTGATACAAGTCTAACAACTTGTCCGAAACTTCGACCTCTCCCAGTTCTTCAAACAAGGGAAGGGTCTGCTGAAAGAAGGGATAGATCTGCTTGGGAAGGAGGGGAGCTCGTTTGGTTTGAAATTGATTGGTAAAGCCAGCTGTCAAGATGGTTTCAAAAACCAAACGTTCCTTATCAAAATTACTGGAATAAGGCAGATCCTTAAGTTCTTTCTCAGAGCGAACGATACGGTCCTCGTAGACAAAAACTAGATCCAGCAGCACTTCTCCTTGCTCCGATAAATCAAAAGCAAAGTGAGGTTGAAAATCGTGAATATAGAAATTACTTGGTGCTTTCACCTCACCAATTTTCCTGAATTGCTCTAAGCTATAGGTTAATTTGGTCTGATCAGACAAATCAAATTGAACATGTCTTTTCTGATCACTGGAAAGGGGTAAACTCTGCACAGCCTCAATCAAAATCTTTTGAAGCGGTGATATTTGGTAAAAATGACCATTCGCCAAAAGAAAGCGACCTTCCACCATTTTATAAGAAGCCACTTGGACCTGTAGTTCGATAAACTCCTTCATTTCCACTACTTGGAAAGAAAACAAGCCTGAATCTTCCTGGAGTTCTTGAAAGAATACTTCCTGATAGGTATCCAGTCCGACTTCAAGGGTAAAGGACGGTAAGTCCATCAATAATTGCACAGCTTCTTCAAAGAAGCTCATTGAAAAGTAAAGATGACGACCCCCATTTGGAAAGAAGAGGGCATCATGCACCGTATCTCCCGATAACAAGCCTTCTAAGAATCGAATTAAGGCACGACTTTCAGGGTCAAAGGCTGCATAGGAAATCGGCTCGTAATAACTTTTTCCAATCGCAAAATGGGACTGTTTTCTGATAGCTTGCAAAAAAGCTACAACATCCCGCACCACATAAGATCTCTCATCCGGTCTGCGATAGATACGAAGGGTCCACAAAAACTGACCGGAATAGTCGTCTACATGACCGGTTGCTGAAAGACCAAAACGGACTTCTTTGCTTTCAATTTTTGGTAGGACTTGATCTAAAAACAAACTTCCAAAAGATACTTTTTCCTTTGTTTCTTGACTTTCTGTTGCATCTTGCTCCAAACCAAGCAAGAGTTCCTTCCCTTCTTCATCATTTTTTAAAAAGGCTTCTCCTGCGGCTAAATGCACACAGAATTTTTTCTTCTGGAAAAACTCACAACTACAAAAAATTGCTTGATCATCTAGACTATAGCGGAGGGACTCATTGTCAATTCTAAAATAGAGGTACTGATTCTTCATTTCCTGTAGGGATACTTTTCCCGGTTTTCATAGAGAAGGATTCCTTCTGAACGGATTTTCCCAGGAATTAATTTTGCCATATTTACCACCTTATGTTTATCCCTTTATTATATCATATCCCCTCTAAAATAGAAAAAAAAGACAAAGAATTGTAAAGAATTCAATGCCTGATTTTACTATCACCTACTCTACTTTTCTTTTTCCATTCAAATTAAAGAAGAGGTATTCTTAGAAACTTCCCGTAGGTGAGTACGGACGTCAGCGAACTTCTATGAAGTTCCATGACTTAGTTTTGGACCTAAGGTTCCAAAACTCCCGAGTGCTAGAAACAATCTTGTTTCTAGCACTTTTCTCACGGCGGAAAGTTTCAGATCTACTTGAATGACTCCAAAAATAAAAGTCATTATTTGAAATATAGCTAGCTATTTTATGTTAAAAATGGTTTGTTTAGATTCTAAAAGGAACACCAAGTGTGTTCCTTTTATTTTATTCTCTTATAGCCTTCTTTTTTGAAATTTTTGATATGTTCTGAATAGTTGGCCAGTTCTCCAAACGTTTTTTTCTCATCGTTGGCTTTATTTAAGGCTTCAACATCTAAGTCTTGGTAGACGATCTTGGTATGAATCATCAGTCCACCCTCTTTCGTCCGACTCACATCTGTTGTATAGCCCGAAATTCCTTTTTTAGGTTCAACAATTTCTTTTTTAATATATTCGAACTCAGAGTCATCTTCAATATTTACATTAAAATTATCAGCCCAAAACTCTTCAGAGATCATTTGATTGGCTCTATGTCGAATCGTCACTCGAAGAAGAATGTCTTTATCTTTTTTCTCATAGGTTTCTTCTCTTTCAATGCTACAAGCTGTTAGTCCTAGAAACACAATGAATGGGACAGCCAACATGAGTCCTTGTTTCAAAATTTTCATAAATACCTACTTCCGTTTCCGAGCAATCAAATGGATTGGGGTTCCTTCAAAGACAAAGGCTTTCCGAATTTGATTTTCCAAGAAACGAAGATAAGAGAAGTGCATGAGCTCTTCTTCATTGACAAAGACCACAAAGGTTGGTGGTTTGGTAGCAACCTGAGTCGCATAGAAGATTTTTAGACGTTTTCCTTTATCTGTCGGTGTCGGATTAATGGCAATGGCATCCATGATGACATCGTTCAAGACAGCTGAAGGAATCCGTGTATTTTGGCTTTCACTGATCTGCTTGATCATATCTGGTAACTTGTGCAAGCGTTGTTTGGTCAAAGCAGAGACAAAGATAATAGGTGCATAAGATAAGTATTGGAATTGATCTCGAATATCATCTTCCCATTGCTTCATGGTGTGGTTATCCTTTTCAAGGGTATCCCACTTATTGACCACGATGATCATCCCTTTCCCAGCTTCATGGGCAAATCCGGCAATCCGCTTATCGTACTCGCGGATTCCTTCTTCTGCGTTCAAGACCATCAAGACCACATCCGAGCGATCGATAGCCCGCATAGCCCTCATCACAGAATATTTCTCTGTATTTTCATATACTTTACCAGATTTTCGCATTCCGGCTGTATCAATCATGGTGTACTCTTGGCCTTCTGCATCCGTGAAATGGGTGTCAATCGCATCCCGCGTAGTCCCTGCTACAGGACTGGCAATGACGCGGTCTTCCCCAAGGATGGCATTGATCAGACTAGATTTTCCGACATTTGGGCGGCCAATCAAGCTGAACTTAATGACATCTGGATTTTCTGGCTCCCGATCCGTCGGAAGGTTTTCAACAATAGCATCCAAGACATCCCCTGTACCAATCCCGTGCACAGATGACACTGGCAAGGGTTCTCCCAAGCCAAGAGCGTAGAAATCATAGATGTCAGTTCGCATCTCTGGATTATCGACTTTATTGACTGCTAAAATGACTGGTTTGTGGGTCTTGTAGAGCATCCGAGCCACATACTCATCTGCATCGGTAATCCCTTCTTTCCAGATACGACAAAGACAATGACGTCTGCTTCATCCATGGCAATCTCCGCTTGGTGCTTGATTTGCTCCATGAAAGGTGCGTCCACGTCATCAATCCCGCCAGTATCAATAATACTAAATTGATGGTTGAGCCACTCAGCCGTTGCATAAATACGGTCCCGAGTAACCCCTTCGACATCCTCGACAATGGAAATCCGCTCACCGGCAATCCGGTTAAAGAGCGTTGACTTCCCGACATTTGGACGTCCTACAATGGCAACAGTAGGTAAAGCCATGGTGTCCTCTTTTCTCTTATTTTTCTAGTTGGTGTTTCTTTAATAATTCTGCCGTAGCAGCTGGTTCTTCCTGTCCAAATTGGGCAGCCAAACGTTGGCTCCAAGTATCCGTTGCCCGTGCCCCAGCATAGGCAGTCTGTACTCGATCAAAGGCTTCAATCACTTCAGGAGTCTGCTCCTGGTAACTTTCTTTGAAGACAACAGCTTCCAAAGGAAGGCGGGGCTTCACAGGATGGTTCTGATTTGGCACTCCTAAAGCCATCCCAAAGACAGGATAGGTGTAGTCTGGTAAGTTAAATAGTTTCGCCACTTCAGCTGCTTCATACCGAACCAAACCAATAATGACTCCTCCGTAGCCTAGACTTTCAGCAGCCAGCAAGGTATTCTGACCTGCCAAGGCAGCATCTACAGAAGTAATCAATAAATTATCTGGTCCTTCTGGATGGAATTGATCCGTATGCATCCGAACCCCTTTTTCAGCTCGGTTGAGATCTCCTACAAACAGTAAGAAAACAGAGCATTGACGAATCGCCTCCTGAGGGACGAATTGGTAAAGCGCCTCTTTCTTTTCCTGGCTTCTCACTAAGATAATGGAATAAGACTGGAAGTTCTTCCAAGAGGAAGCCATCTGTCCTGCTGTTAGGATCGCTTGAAGGTCATCCTCTTTGATGTCCTCCTCCTTAAAGCGACGGACAGAAGAATGAGATTTCATCAAATCAATTACAGTATTCATCGGCGATTTTCTCCCTCTAGGCGGACTTCTTTAGCAAGGAACTTAATTCGCTCCATGACACGTTTGGCTTGCCAAGTCTCATCTCCATTCCGTGATGTAGCAAAATGACGTTCTAAATCTTCAAAATTGAAATTCGAAGTAAAGAAGGTTGGAAGAATCTCCTGCATCCGGTGTTGCAAAATCACTTGCAAGACTTCATCCCGGACCCAAGGCGACATCTGCTCCGCCCCAATATCGTCTAGAATCAAGATTTCAGCCTTCTTGACCTGATCCAACATCTCTTTAACTTGCCCTGTGTTGATGGCATTTTTGACATCGATGACAAAGCTTGGAAAATGCAAGAGGGTTGAAGAAGCCTGCCGTTTTTCAGACAAGTCATGAGCAAGAGCTGCCATCATATAGCTTTTCCCAACTCCGAAATCTCCGTATAGAAAAATTCCTTTACGAGCTTGAGGATAGGAAGCAACAAAATTGGCCAACTCTTCAAAGGCTCCAAAACGTCCCCGATCATCCAAGTCGACTTTCGCTAAGGAAGCTTCCTTCAAGGTACTTGGCAAGTTAATCAACTGCAAGCGTTTATTGATAGCAGCTTGTTTTTGTGCCTCAATCAACTCAGGTGTCTCTTCATAGGAAACATCCGCATAGCCCTCATTCATGACCAATACAGGCTTATACCCTCTTGCAATATAATCTTCATCCCCTAGGACAAAACGATTCCGTTCACTGATGTATTGGTTAAATTTGGAAATGCTGCGACGGATTTCTGCTTCCGACAAGGCTTCCTTTGAATAAAGTTTGCAATCTCAGGTTCGGCGAGAATTTGAGCTACCAATTCTTCATAATTGAACTGCTGTGATCGATTCATCTGGGATATGGTTTTCCCTACGCTCTCCATTTACTCCCCTCCTTGATTTAATTTCTCGAGCAAGGCCCGTTTTTGTTGTTCCAAATCAGCCTGTTCTTCCTGGCTGGTCTGATTGGTATAGTTAGGCTGACTCCACTTAGGAACATTGGTTTTTCCAGTCGCTTGTCCACTCTTAGTTGCTTTCTCTTTTGCTTTTTGTGTATGAGAGTCTTGGCGCTGGCGGATCTTCAGGACAGCCTCCTCGGCCGTTTTAATCCCCTCATACGCAAAATCATTCCCAACCTTTAAAGCATATTTTTCATTGAGATTGGCAGAAGCAACCTTATTAAAGGTCAAGAGCAAAATCACGTTTATGACTTCATCTAAGAGACCTAACTGGGCCAAATCAGAAATCACCTTACGCTCAGATTGGGTCACGACAGCCTTACGCGCTTTTTTAATTCCTGCTAAAAATTGGAGACTAGTCCTATTTTTAGCTTCTCGGATAATGGCTCTTTCCTGCGGAGTGAACTCATCCTTACCGTTTTCCTGTGGTTGTTGGGTTAGTTTCTGTCTCATCCGCTTGGTCGAAATGATCAAATTAGCCGCTGTCTCCTTGGCCAAGAGATAGGTCTCATACCAAGTCCAATTCTTCTCTTCTGTGATGGCATAGAGAACCAAGAGGTCTTCTTGTTCGTTCTCAAAACGGAGACCATCTCGCGCCATTAATTGTTTAAAGTGCTCCAAACTGAAGGAAGATGTTTTCTTCTGATGGGTCGAAACTCCATCAATCCCAAAGACAGAGGCAAAGTTCACCTTCCGTTTTTCGCCCTCTGGTTTTTCAGGAAGCAAGTCACGAACTGCCGCTTCTCCTATTTTTTTCTCCAGCAATTTCTGATAAGCAACATTGGCAAAAATTGATCTGCTTCTAGCGGAGGCACAAATCGGAACTGAAGTCCTTCTTCTGTTTCATAAACCTCTAATAAATTCATGGCAATCAAGCGGTCTAAACTTTCGAGAAAATGAGCGAAACCTAGATCCAGATGATTTAAAACAACAGCAATCAGCCGTTTTTCTTTCCCCTGATCATAGAGACTCAGCAGAAAAGTATATAATTGACTTGCTTGAACACCTAATATTGGTCCATACAGATGCGTAAAGGAGGCTCCTGTAGGCGCCAAATAATTATTCTTCAAGAAAGAAAATGAAGTATTGGGCTTCATCTATTTTTCCTTTTTCTTCTTCGTTCCTTTGGTAATCTGTTTTAAGAGACTTTCCAATTCACCAACATCCTTGAAACTACGATAGACACTCGCAAATCGAACATAGGTAATTTCGTCCAACTCTGCTAACTCGTCCATGACCAGTGATCCAATATAGTCACTCTGGATCTCATTTTCACTCTGGCTTCGAATCTTTTGTTCGATGCGACCCACAATTTCCTCAATTTCGTCACTCGATACGGGACGTTTCTGAGCTGATCGAATGATCCCATTAAATATTTTATCTCTAGAAAACTGTTCCCGGGTGCCATCTTTTTTCACCACAACAAGAGTCCGCTCTTCTACTCGTTCATAAGTGGTGAAGCGATGATGACATTCATCACATTCTCTTCTTCTACGAATCGTTTTCCCATCTTCTGCCTGGCGACTATCTACAACACTAGACTTGTTTCCGCCACATTTTGGACACCGCATGGACACCCTCCTTATCGTTTCTTAATACTTTATTCTATCATATTTAGGGCTAAAGTGAAAGCAAGGAAATAAAGAAAATCCCTAGCCTCCTGGAGGGATAGGGATTTGAATATTATGGTAAATACAAGTCAGCTGACAAACCATAATGGTCGCTGACGAGAGGCTGACTAGAACCATCAAACACAACTTCTAGCCGTTCGATAACCCATTCTTTTGAGGTGAAAATATAATCAATCCGCAAGGGTACTTGATTATCATCCCATCCATCAATTCCAGGACCTACAGTGTAAGTCCCCTTGGTCTGGCGAGCTTCAATAAAGCTATCTTGAAGAGCTAGCGGGCTCGCTAAAATGGCTTCATAACCTTCTTGCCCAGCTGGATTATTAAAGTCCCCAGCTAAATCAAAGGCTTTTGCAATTGGCTAAAGCGTTCTTCTAAACGCGCCCACTCTTGCTGGAAGCCTTTGTCCCACCAAGAGAGGTGAACACTGGCAACAGCAATGTCTTTCCCATCAACTTGGGTTTCTGCAATGGCAATCCGTCGTGTATGATAATCTGTTGGATCATTCACATCTGAAACCAAGAGTTCGCTTGCCTGGATTGGGGTACGCGATAGAATCGCCACACCTTCATGATAACGGTCATAGCCGATATGGTTATAAGCCCAGGTCCAGTGGTAGCTCAATCCTTCTTCTTCTAATTTTTCAACTAAACAACGAACATAGTGATCCTGATGGATCGGCTCCGCAGAAGGAGTTGGATGGTACAAGTCATTAACAGGAACAACTGGACTTTCGATGGTCTGATTTATTTCTTGGAAACAAATCACATCGTATTGCTTTGCAAGAATGTCTTTTAATAAGTCCTCAAATTTTTGTTGGGGATTTTCTTCCATCCAACTATGAGTGTTTAAAGTTAAAAATTTCATGATCCTACTCTCCTAATAGAGAATTCCCTGTATCCAATAGATACAAGGAATAACTCTCATAGATTATAATTCAACCTTAGCAACCACAGCATCTGCTGGAAGTTGACCAGTTTGTGTAAGAGTGACAGATTGAATAGCTGCACCATTTGTGAAGACTACAACTGTTGAAGTTGCACGTCCAGCTTCACGAATAGCATCCAAATCTGCTTCTACCAATAGGTCTCCCGCTTGCCACTGTTTGGCCTTCTTCTACCTTCACTGTGAAAGGTTTACCTTCCAAACTTACAGTATCAAGACCGATATGAACGAGGACTTCAAGACCAGATTCTGTTACCAAACCAAGCGCATGTTTGGTAGGGAAGACGCTTGTCACCTTACCAGCTACTGGTGAAACAATCTGACCATTTGCTGGTTCAACTGCAAATCCGTCACCCATCATTTTTTGTGAGAAGACTGGATCTTGAACTTTTTCTAATTCAATGACTTGTCCTTCAGCAACTGAGTGAACTTCTTCCGTCACCCCTTTAAAGGCAACTTCTGCTTGTTGAACCGCTGTCTTTTGACTTGGAAGAGTTTCAGGAATCACTTCACCTGAGTCTAACAAATCTTGGATATCTGATTTCAAGACGTCCGCTTTTGGACCGTAAATCGCTTGGACACCTTGTCCTTTCATGACAAGTCCCATTGCTCCTTCAGCCTTCCATTGTTCTTCTGTTCCGACTTTAGTTTCGTCTTTAACAGTAACACGAAGACGAGTCATACATGCATCTACATCGACGATATTGGCACGACCACCAAGAAGGTTAATGATGTTAACCGCTTGAGAAGCAGCAACCACTTTACTTGAACCTGAAGTTTCAGACTCTTCTGCACCACCCTCAGCTTGTTCGTAGTTTCCATTACGTCCAGGAGTTGCGTAGTTAAATTTCTGGATCATGAAGTTTGCAATGAAGTACATGATCACTGCAAAAAGTACAGTTACCCAGATGAAATTAATGATATCCATACCAATACCAGCTTTAATGGTCATTGGTGTACGAGTCAAGAACTCAATTGATCCAAATGAATGGACACGGAGATTGACGATATCTGCCATCGCGAAGGCTGCACCTTGTACCACTGCATAAACGAGGTAAAGAGGCATTGCTACGAACATAAACATGTACTCGATTGGTTCTGTAACCCCTGTGAGGAAGGTTGCAAGAGCAGTCGCAATCATCATCCCTTTGTATTTGTGTTTCTTATCAGGGTCTACATTACGGTAAATGGCAAGGGCAACCCCCATCAAGATACCGAATGAACCGATCATTTGTCCCACTTTGAAACGAGCAGGTGTGACAGTATCCAACAAGTGTTGGTAAGTAGCAGGGTCAGAAACTTTTGTATTTCCTAAGTCTGTAATCCAAGCCAACCAAAGTGGATCTTGACCAAATACTTGAGTGCCTTTTGCTGCACCAGTTAACACTTCATAAGTACCACCCAATTGAGTATAGTTGATTGGGATAGTCAACATGTGGTGAAGACCAAATGGAAGCAAGAGACGTTCCAAGGTACCGAAAGCAAATGGTGCTAAGATTGGAGCAGTCTCTTTTGAGTTAGCAATCCAAATACCAAAGTTGTTAATTCCTGTTTGGACTACTGGCCATAAGAATGACAAGATAAGAGCCACAATTGCAGAACGAAGGATAACGACAAATGGAACAAAGCGTTTCCCGTTAAAGAATGATAGGGCATCTGGTAACTTGCGGTAGTTGTAGTATTTGTTAAAGGCTGTTGCCCCTACAAAACCGGCAATAATCCCAACGAAAACTCCCATATTCAAGGCAGGTGATTCTAACACACTCGTGAAGTAATCAGCAACCTTGATAGATCCACCAAGAAGTGTTTTCACCTTCGCTTCTGGATCTTTCAGCATATCTCCTGTTACACCGAACATCACACCAGTGATCCGGTTAATCAGGATAAAGGATAGACCTGCTGCAAAGGCCCCACCCGCACGTTCTTTCGCCCAGCTACCACCGATAGCGAGAGCAAAGAGGATGTGGAGGTTTCCGATAACCCCCCAACCGATCTGTTCAAGAACACCACCGGTAGTTACCAAGAAACCAAGTTCTGGATTAATCATTGCAATGGTTTTACCAAGACTGATCATCAGACCTGCCGCCGGCATAACTGCAATGACCACCATCAACGCTTTACCGAATTTTTGCCAAAATTCAAAGCTTAATAGACTTTTGAATGATTGTTTATTCATCATTCGACCTCCTTATAAAATTGAAATGCCCGCAATACGAGAAAACGTTTGCATATTTCACTTACTATTATACCACTTTTTTTCTTTTTGTAAAGCCCTTACATGTAAATTTTTAATTCACAAACATTATATACAAAGGCCTTGGAAATACTGTAATCCAGGCAAACGTTTGCTTCTTTCACAAGATTTTAAAAAAATTTTTTTAAAAAATTTTTCTTTCTTCCTTTTTGACAAACAAAAAAATCCCTTTGAGATTTCTCATCAAAGGGATTGTTGTTATTCTTGCATTTGGTAGCCGACACCTCGGACAGTTTTGATATAGCTCTTTTGTCCTGGAAGATCTATTTTCCCACGAAGATAGCGAATATAGACATCAACGATATTGGTTTCTGCTGTACTCTCATATTTCCACACCCGCTCTAAGAGTTGCTCCCGACTAAGGACATGTTTGCTTCCCATCAAAGTCGCTAACAGGTCATATTCTCGACGTGTCAGGTCAATCACTTCTTCTCCCCGATACACCATATGATTCTCGACATCAATACGCAAATTTCGATAGGAAGTAGGAGCTTTCATCTGATTACAATGTTGGTCAATAAAATCACGACCTCTAAAAATAGCGATGATTTTCTCAACCAAATCACTGATCACGAATGGTTTGATGACATAAGATACTGCAAATCGTTGGATACTCTCCATATGCTCTGAAATTTTCTCACGACTATCCAAGACAATCAAGACTGCTGCAGGACGAATCTTGCTCAGACGCTGGGCAAACTCTTCCCCACTCATATCTTCTAGTTCGTAATTGAGAAGAATTAAATCATATTCTGTAGCCTGCAGGAGTTTCAAGGCGAGTTCCCCTTGTTCTACCAAATCAACTACATAGCCTGCTTTCTGAAGTTCTAAATCAATAAAGCGCGCTAAATTCTTTTCATTTTCTACTAGTAATATCCGCTTTGTCATAACCTACAATTATTTTTCGTCGTACCAAGAATAGTGGAAGGTACCTTCTTTATCCTTACGTTGGTATGTGTGAGCACCGAAGTAGTCACGTTGTGCTTGGATCAAGTTCGCTGGAAGATCCGCTGAACGGTAGCTATCAAAGTAAGTGATGGCTGCTGAGAAGGTTGGGACTGGTACACCAGCTTGAACAGCAAGAGCTACGATATCACGAACAGATTGTTGGTACTTAGCAGTGACATCCAAGAAGTACTCATCCAAAAGAAGGTTAGCAAGGTCTGCATCACGGTTGTATGCATCTGTGATCTTTTGCAAGAAACGAGAACGGATGATACAGCCATCGCGCCAGATAGAAGCGATGTCTGCAAATGGCAAGTTCCAGTTGTTTTCTTTAGAAGCGACACGCAATTGCGCAAAACCTTGTGCGTATGAGATGATTTTTGAGAAGTAAAGGGCTTGACGGATCTTTTTCGATCAACTCAGCCTTATCTCCTTCAAATTTGAAAGCAGCTGGTTTTGGAAGCACCTTGCTAGCGTGTACACGTTCTTCTTTGTAAGTAGAGATGTAACGTGCAAATACTGACTCAGTAATGAGTGACAATGGCACACCAAGGTCAAGCGCTGATTGGCTAGTCCATTTACCAGTTCCCTTGTTTCCTGCGGCATCCAAGATGTAGTCTACGATTGGGCCATCTTGACCTTCATCATCTTTACGTCCAAGGATGTCCGCAGTGATTTCGATCAAGTAGCTGTCCAATTCGCCCTTGTTCCACTCAGTGAAGATTTCAGCCATATCTTGAGCTGAAAGGCCAAGCAAGTGTTGCATCAAATCATAGCTTTCTGCGATCAATTGCATATCACCATACTCAATACCGTTGTGAACCATTTTCACGTAGTGCCCAGCTCCATCAGGACCGATGTAAGTCACACATGGTTTTCCATCTTCTGGTGCTTTTGCAGAGATTTCTTCAAGAACGTCTGCTACCAATTCATAGGCTTCTTTTTGTCCACCAGGCATGATAGAAGGACCTTCAAGGGCACCTTTTTCACCACCAGAAACACCTGTACCGATAAAGTTGATACCTGAGTTCGCCAACTCTTCATTACGACGGATTGTATCTTTGTAGAACGTATTTCCTCCGTCGATCAAGATATCGCCTTTGTCCAAATGTGGAAGAAGGGCTTGGATAGTTGCGTCAGTACCAGGTCCTGCTTGAACCATGAGCATGATCCGACGTGGTTTTTCGATTGAATTTACGAAGCTTTCAATATCATAGCTTGGCACGAAGTTCTTTTCAGGATGGCAAGCAACAACATCTTCTGTTTTTTCTTTACTACGGTTATAGATAGCAACTGTGTATCCACGAGATTCAATATTAAGGGCAAGGTTACGACCCATTACGGCCATACCAACAACACCAAAGTTTGCTTTTGTCATGTGACACTCCTCTTTATAGTTTGCCTTTATTCTATCATTTTTCGTCCTTAAATGAAAGCAGAAAATAGCTTCCCACTTCTCCAAGAGAGAGAAGCTCCTGCAAATCATTTGACCTTAAAAACAAAAGTGCCCGAGAAACAGTTCTCAGACACTTCCTTATGAATGGCATTAATCTTCTTTTGAAGCTAATTCATCCGCTTCAATGACCGGTTGTTCTCCTTCTTTGAGTTTGTTGACCGTCATATTGACCCCAAGAGCTCCTGCTAGCAATTGACGAATATCAAATCCAGCTCCTTGAGAGACTTGATCGATACTTTGCATGATATCACCCACCATCTTAGAGGCGTTTCCTTCCCCGTACATGGTGATCTTATCCACCTTGGTCAATGGCTCAGCGACAGCACGCGCAATTTCAGGCAACTTATCAACGACCATTTCGGTAATGGCTGCTTCTTGCATTTTCTTCATCGCTTCGGCCTTTTGGTCCAAACCTTTGGCTTCGGCTTCTAGTTTCAAGCGAATGGCTTCGGCTTCTGCGCGACCTTTGGCTTCGATAGCTTCAGCCTCTTGCAGTTGAGCAAATTTCTCAGCTTCGGCTTGGGCTTTCCGAGCTTCGGCTTCTTTTTGTGTTTCGAAAAGTTCCGCTTCCGCCTTGCGTTGGCGTTCAATCAATTCAGCTTCGGCTGCTTGTTGACGAGCATATTTTTCAGCTTCGGCTTGCTTACGGATGTTGGCATCCAATTCTTGCTCACGAACCTTAACTTCGCGTTCTTTGACTTCCGCTTCTTTCTCTTGTTTCATGATATTGGCTTCAGCAGCCACGCGCTCTTGTTCACGACGTTGCACTTCTGCCTCAATCCCTTTCGCAGCATCTGCTTTAGCTTGGGCAATATCTGCTTCCTGCTTGAGGGTCGCTTGTTT
>BNJU01004942.1_pt1 | contig 55920 bp, 87 predicted proteins | sample 8539281 | NCBI WGS metagenome assembly BNJU01 (sample SAMD00202456, study PRJDB9452) | human saliva metagenome | isolation source: human saliva | place: Japan
CAGTTGCCAGACATATCCACGGCGACTGCAACCACAAAAGCAATGCACATCGACCGCTTCGAGGCCGTCAACCGTGAGGTGTAGAGGATCAACGCTGTGGCCCGCGATGAGCACACCCGGCTCGGACCTCGGACGGTTACGCGGCCACCTCGTGGTCGACGCGGCGGTCGCCTCGCTGGAGGACGAGTCCGCCGATGGTCGACGTCGGGCTCATCGCCAGCTCTGCCTTCTCACGCCTGACAAGCCTCCCCGTCGTCGTCCTCCCGGCGCACGGCTGCTGCCGGGGCGCTCGCGATTGCTGCGTGTCTGCCCGTCGGCGCTCAGGCAGCTCGCGGGCAGACGGCGACGGGTCCGTCCACCTCGTTCGTCCTGGAGGCACTCGGTCCCGCTCCGGGACGATGACTATTCGGCGGCAGGAAGGAATTCAGACGTCGTCACAGATTGAAAACCGCCGCCTCAACTACTTCCGACGGATTTGTCATGACATTATGGTGTTGTCGACATAGGGCCGTCGGCACCTGAGAGGAGACCTTCTTGGTAGACATCGCCCTGACCATGACACGTACCACCGCACCATGTCCACGGTGCGCACGCTCTACAAGGCCGCCGAGCTGGGCTTCGAGCACGTCGAGCTCACCCAACGCGGACTTCCACTTCGGCACCACCGCCCGCTGCCGACGACGCCTTCTGTCGCCGAACTCAACAAGGCGCAGAAGGAGACGGGCGGTGAAGGTGCGCACCCTCAACCCTGTCTTCAACTGGTCCTCGCCCGACGAGGAGGAGCGGTGCCCAGGTGTCCAACTGGCGGCGCTCTGCTCGAACTGGCCGACCAGATTGACGTCCGGGAGATCACCCGGAGTTCTCTCGGGGGACCGCAACTAGCCCGCTGCAGCGAGGAGCAGTGGTTCGCTCGATCGAGGAGCTCATCCTCGACTTCGAGCGCTGCGGCATCCGCCTCAACATGAGGCTCATCCTCACGACTTCGTCGAGCTGCACGACCGCCCCCTGAACCTCGTGCGCGCGGTCACAAGGACTGATCGGCTACGAGTTCCTGCTGCCCGCACGCTCTTCCACCTCTCCGACGGTGCCGGGCGACGTCGAGCGCATGATCCGCACCGCCCACGAGGCCGGCGAAGCTGCGCGAGGTCCACATCGCCGACGGCTTCAACCACCGTGCTAACGACGGCAACCGCTGCTATCGTCAACCCGCCCGGCGCCGACGTCACCGTCCACCGGCACAATGAGGTCGGCAACGGCGAGGGTCGACTGGGACGCCGTCTTCTCCACGCTGCGCGACATCGGCTTCGACGGCGTGCTCTCCGTGTGCGTCTTCGGCCGCACGAGCACGCCGATGACATCAACTGCCGAGAAGGCCCGGGCTCCACGAGGAGCTGGGCGCCTGAGTGCGGGCCGGTCGCCCTGTGAGCTGCGAGGGATCCGACTCGTGTTCCGTCCTCCGAGAGTCCTGAATCCGACACTTTATCTAATAGCGAGTGCGACGAATCATCGAGCATAATTTGTCCTGTCATTTGCTCGCTGGAACGCGTTAGTTGCGCTCATTTCTTTGAACTGACAAAGGAGTCATCGTGTCACAGCCCAACTGCTGAACAAGGCGGTGTTGTAAGCTGCCTCGGCTCACGCCGGGTCCTTATCGCGCCCCGTTTGACCGTCGTCGCCCTGATCGCCACGCTGGGCGGTCTGCCCTTCGGCTACGACACCCAGCGTCATCAACGGCGCCCGAGCTTGCGGTCCGCCCGACCAGCCGGATCTCACCGACCTCGGCCTCGGTATCGCGGTCAGCTCACTGCTGTTCGCCAGCGCAGCCGGCGCCCTGACTGGGGCGGACTCGACAGGATCGGATCGTGGCGTCACGATCACCGCCGGGCCTCCATGTTCATCGTGGGTGGTCATCGTCGTCATTGCCGGCAAATCTGATCGTGCTGGCGGCCGGTCGTATTATCCTGGGGCTCGCCGTTGGTGCGGCCTCCGTCGTTGTGCCGGTCTTCCTGGCCGAGCTCGCACCCTACGAGATTCGAGGCTCACTGGCCGGCCGCAACGAGATGATGATCGTGACCGCCAGCTCTGGCCATCATTATGAACGCCATCATCGGCAACGTCTGGGACAGCAGTAACCCTGGGTGGCGCTCACGTGTCTGCGCTGGCGGCTGGTCCTCGCGATCCTCCTGCTGCTGGGAGTCACCCGACTGCCGGAGTCGCCGCGCTGGCTGGCTGACAAGGGACGCGAGGAGGAGGCTCTCGAGATCCTCGACAGCCTCAGGCCCGAGGGGCGGGCCAAGCCCGAGCTGGCGGAGATCGAGGCTGCCAGCAAGGAGGAGTCAAGCCGGGTCAACATGTCGATCTCGGAGATCTTCTCCAACAAGAATCTGGTGCGCATCCTCCTCATCGGCTGCGGTATCGGCTTTCCTTCCAGCAAAACCACGGGCATTAACTCCATCCTTACTACGGTGAGAAGGTGCTGAGGAGTCCGTTCAGCACGGGCGCGGCTCTGATCGCCAACATCGCCCCCGCCACCATTTCCGCGATCGCCGCGATCGTCGCCCTCTGCAGATGATGGACCGGTTCTCCCGTCGCAAGACCTTCCTGTGGGGCTACGGCCTGGTCGCGATCACGCACGTGCTCATCGCCCTCCGCAGCCGGGCCTGCTGCCGCAGAGCGACGCGAAGCCTTCATCCTGCTGGTACTCATCGTGTCTTTCTGTCGGGTCGATGCAGCTGTGCCTCAACGTGGCCACCTGATGACGCCTCGGAGATCTTCCCGCTGAGATGCGTGCTCGGCATGGGGTGCCGGTGTTCGTGAGGGATGACCAACCTTCCTGGGGCTGACTGCTTTCGCCAGCGTCATCGCGAGCATCGGGCTGTCCATGTCCTTCGTCGCCTCGCTGTTCCTCTACATGCCATCGCCTCGTCTTCGTCCCCGCCTCGTGCCTGAGACCACGGCGAATGGCCGCTGGAGCAGCTGAGACCGACGTCGCGAGTGGCGCGATCTTTCAAGCACGGCAAGTAGCTCAGGTACGACGTGCCGAGACTGCTGGAGCAGCGTCCCCAGCGGTCCCTGATCCCTGGAGGCACTGACGCGGACGTTCGCAGATCCGAGAGATCGGATTAGCCGATTGTCCGGTTCTGACACACCGTCTCAGTTCCGTTCTACCGCATCAGTCCCGTTGATGCCTGCACCGAATAGATCTCTACATATCTGCCGCTCATGACGTACACGGTGACTGGTCCATGAACCCGCATCCGCCGCGCAGTGCGCTGCTCCTGCCCTGGTCTGCCTCCCGTCTGTATGCGCACGGGCGGCAGGTCTGCTCTCGAGCCATCGAAGGCACTGGCCATCGTCGCCGTGGACGCCCGCAGCAGTGCACTGGAGCCGGTCTGCACTGTCGGTGCGGCCATGGTTCTGGGGGACCGTCGCCTGCTGCTCGCCCAGCCTGGGTCGGTAGGCGAACCGATGATTGTAGGCTCATGGCCGTCTGTTATGCGTTCGGCAGGCTCGACGGCGTACTCGCTCATTGGAGCTGGGCTCTGGGCCTGGCTGCAGGGGTACCGTCGGCGCCCATAGTCTGTCAGTGAGCTGTCCCGCGCGCGGGCACAAGCGCCTCATGCCGCCGGCCATGGCACTCGGTCCGGCCGGCGCTGCCTTTGTGGTCCTGGGCGGCTCAGGAGCCCGGCTCAGATCCCCTCGGCCTCAGTCCTGCCGGTGCCGCGCCCATCCACCTTGTCTGTGTCCCAGCTCGCCAGAGAGCTCCGGTCTGGCCTGTTCGCCAGCATCGCGACGTCGAGGCTTCGAGGCGCTGCGTCGCTCGCATCGGGACCCTGGAGGCCTCTGTGGCTATCGACTGGACCCGCCTGGACGCCGAGATGCTGGCCGAGCAGCAGGCTCGACTCCCTGCCGACCTGCGGGTGCCCCAGGTGCGCCGCCGTCCTGACCGGTGCCGTCCTCATCCTGGCCCAGGAGGCGCCGCTGGGAGCAGCGGCGCTGGTTCTCGCCCCGCTGATCGTCACCGATCTAGGTCTGGGCTCCGGTGCGATCGCCGTCGGTGCTGTGGCGTGCTGGCTCTGGCCTCCTCGCTCTGGCACTGGTGACCCGAGGTGAGCAGCTGCGCTCCTGCGCGTGGTCCTGGGCACCGTTGTGGCTGTCCTGGGGCGACCTTCCTCGTCGCCGGCGTGAACCTGGGGGAGGTGTGCGTGCCTGGACGATCACCATCTCACTGACGCTTCTCGTGGCCAGCCAGTCGGTACTGGTCCTGCCCGCCCGTCAGGGGCGATCGACCCGCGGATCCCGCCGTGGCTGGTCGAGGCCCAGCGGCGGGCCTCGGCGACGGGAGGGCGCTGGCGCCGTGCCGTCCTCATCGCGGCACTGCTCGTGGTGGTGCAGTTCGGGACGTCCGTCCTGTACTGGGGAGCCTTTGTGCTGTCATTCGCTAGCGTCGTCGTCGTGCTCCTACGACTGCCCCGGGAGCTCAAGGTCTGAGGGCACAACGGGTGTACGAGAGGCTCGGTTCTGGCTGTCGTGCATCCGACTTCAGGCCTATTATTTGTTAGGACAAATGACGTAGAGTGCATACGTGGCCGGAGCAGGCCGCCCGACGGCCCGACGTCGTCGACATCCGACAGAGAGGCAGCTGAGCATGACGAGCAACGAGGCAGTCCAGACCTCAGAGACAACCGAGTCCATCCCCGAGACCATTCCTGAAACTATGAAGGCTGCGGTCTGCAGGGACCACGAGGTCGGACTGGAGGTCGAGACCTCATGCACCCCCGCCCAAGAGCGGCGAGGTTCTTATCAAGGTGGCTGCCTGCAGGCTATGCCACCCGACCTCCACGTCATCGGCGGCGCCATCGCCTTCCTCTGCCGGCGGTGCCTCGAGTCACGAGGTCTCCGGCACCACTGTGGAGCCGGCCCCGGCAACGAGCACACCGGGCCCGAGGTCGGGCAGGCTGGGGCTTCGCCATGCCCTGCGGTCAGTGCGACGCTCGCGCCGCGGCCGTGACGAGCGTGCGGCCCCTTTCGACCTCCAACCGCCTCGCGGGCGTCCCTCTCACGACGGCACCACCCGCCTGGCCACCCCCGACGGTGAGCCGGTGCTGTGTACTCCATGGGCGGCCTGGCCGAGTACGCGGTCGTCCCTCCACCGCCGTGGCCCCGTGCCCGACTCCATCGACATGGTGCCGGCGGCCATCCCAGTGCGCCGCCATGACCGGCTACGGGTCAGGTGCCGCGGCGCCGACCCACGCTACGGGGAGACCGTCGCCGTGGTCGCCACCGGCGGTGTGGGCACCAACATCGTCCAGATCGCCCGAGCCTTCGGCGCCAGCCAGGTCATCGCCATCGACGTAGACGATGACAAGCTCGCCCCATGCTCGATCTACGGGCGACCGCCGTGGTCAACTCCGTCACCCAGAACGCCCGCGAGGAGGTCTTCCGTCTCACCGACGGCAAGGGCGTGGACGTCTCCCTCGAGGCGCTGGGCATCCCGGCCACCTGGACCACCGCCCTGACGTCTGGCCGACGGCGGCCGCATGGTTCCGATCGGCCTGGGGGCCGGTGTGCAGACCGCCGGAGTGGAGATCAACCGCACCGTGCGCCGCTCGCAGTCGATCCTCGGCTCCTACGGCGCGCGCACCCGCCAGACCTGCCAGCCGTCGTCGACCTGGCCGGACAAGGGGCGTCATCAACTCACCGCGACGTCGTCTCGCGACGCCTGCCGCTTGAGAGGAGGCCGGTGCCGGCTACACCGCGCTGCGCAACCGCGAGATCCAGGGGCGCCGTCGTCGACATGGCGCTGTGAGCCCAGGCGGTGAAGTCCCGGTCGCCGGGGCTTCACCGTGACCTCCCGTCCTCGCGCCTCCTGCTCGGGCCCTGCTGCTCTGAGTGGGAGGCGCGATGCGTGATCCGAAATCGGGGCGGAGGACGCGTCGTGTCCAAATCGGTGACAAAGGAACCTGTGGCTTGATCAGGCTGCTGATGGAACCGCTGAATCACGCGGTTTTCATCGGTGGTGCGAGCCTGGGACCCGCCTTTGTATCCGATTTGGACATCTCGGGTGTCGCGGCGGTGTGCCGTCGGCCGTGGAGGGCCTCTGACTGACTATCGTGACCATTGCTAAGAGGAGGAGTCCCGTATGTCCACTGATCTGGAGCGCAACAAGGAGAACGTCAAGGCCTTCTACGACCTCATGTTCAACCAGTGCCGGCCGAGGGAGGCGCTGGAGCGATACGCCGGTGACGAGTACCGGCAGCACAACACCCATGTGGCCGACGGCAAGGAGGCCTTCGTCGAGTACTTCGAGCGGATGGCCCGTGACTACCCCGGCAAGAGCGTGGAGTTCGTGCGTGCCTTCGCCGAGGGGGATCATGTCATCCTGCACTGCCACCAGCGGTGGCCGGGGTCGGATGACTACGCGGGTATCGACATCTTCCGTCTCGACGAGCACGGCCGGATCGTGGAGCACTGGGATGTGCTTCAGGTGATCCCGAGACCTCCGCCAACGACAACGGCATGTTCTGACTCCTGCGCCGGCGCCGCGTGTCAGCTCTGCAGCAGAGCCTTCCAGGCCTCGATGCTGGCGGCGATGTCCCCGGGGACAGCGATGGAGCGCTGCACGATCTGCCGGGGATCTCCGGCTCCTGGTTGAGGGTGGCGAAGACGGCCGAGGTGTTGGCGTAGGTCCACTGCCAGAACGGGAACTTGATGAGTGAGGGCGTGTTCCACCCCACCCCGATCTCCAGGAAGAGGACCCGATCCGACTCGTGCTCGGACAGGAACCGGTGGTATCGCTCAGCAGCGTCGTGCCAGTGATCGTCCTCCACGAAGGTGCCGTCCACCCGCAGGTTCATCGCCGCAGGCTCCCCGCACCTGGGGCATACGGGCAACAACGATGATGGGATGCGCAGGTCCCGCTGCCGCTCCACCATCTCTCGCACGGCCGACTCGTTGGACCACGTCCCGGCGTGGCAGGGAACGGAACACTGCCACAACCCGTAGTCGCCCTGAGTGGCGAAGAGGAGCGATTCGTCGAAGCCATTGCGAGCGAAGGCGTGGTCGACGTTCGTGGTGATGACGAAGTGATCCGTGTCTCCCAGGCCTTCCAGAATGCCCCTCAGGTCCTGGTAGAGGGGGAGGATGGGGCTGTCGTAGCGGTTGGCCATGATGTGTCGGGACCAGTACGCCCACCGGTGCTCCGGCGTTGGGAAGGGATAGAACCCGGAGGAGTACATGTCGCTCAGGCCGAACTCCTCGATGAAGTCCGGGAAGAGGCGCGCGAAGCGGGGGCCGAGTAGGACAGGCCCGCAGCCGACAACCCCGACCCGGCACCGAGAACGACGGCGTCGGCCTGAGAAGCTGCGTCGGCTAGGCGTCGGATCGTCGCAGGCCTCTCAGCGGTCAGGGCCGAGGAGGCTGCGGTAGATCGATTCGTCGATCGGGTCGAAGACATTGAAGACCACCTTTGTAAGTGACTGGCAGTGGGGGAGGACTTCGCGGACGGTACGGACCGCGATAACGGCGGCCTCGGTCTTGGGGTAGCCGAAGACACCGGTGGAGATACAGCACAGCGCGATGCTGGAGGCCCTGTACGTCCTCGGCAGCGAGCAGACAGGATCGGTAGGAGGAGGCCAGGAGCGCTCGTGCTCGGTGGTCGGCCTCTGCACGATCGGTCCCGACGGTGTGGATGACGTGAGCGGCTGGCAGGTGGTAGCCGCCGGTCACGGTTGCCGTGCCGGTGGGCTCGGGACGGCCTCGAGCGGCTGCGATGTCTGCGCATTCCTGGCGTAGTCCGGGGCCGGCGGTCGAGTGGATGGCATTGTCGATGCAGGCGTGCAGCGGCTGGAAGCATCCGAGCATGGCGGAGTTGGCGGCGTTGACGATCGCGTCGGCCCGGATCGTCGTGATGTCCTCGCCACAGCGACAGGCGTGGGTCGAGGGACGTACCTCGGCAGGTCTCGGGCATCGACGGTATCCCGCTCGGCGGCCTCAGCGGCCGCAGCCGCCCCAGCGAGACAGCTCAGTTCAGGGGAAGGGGATGGCGGGACGCATGGCGAGCAGCGCCCGCAGAGCCAACCGGCTGCCGTGAACACTGGCCGAGAGTGCGTCTAAGAGCTGCGCCTCGGGCTGCTCCCTGAACGAGGAGGGCCAACGACGTGTCAATCGAGCGCCTTGCGCTGGAGACTGAGTCAATGGAGTTGGCGGCATGCCGATTCTCTTTACTGGTGATGGACGAGATGTTTAGTTACTACATACATACCAAGTATCAGACAGAGAGTCATAGGATAGGCCAGTCGCGTGCGTCTGTCATGGAGTACCAGCTCGTCGTTGCAGCCAGTGGGTGGTGATGTGCTGGGTCGTGGCTGAGGTGTCTCTGAATACGCGAAGAGAGGCGCCGCATAGTGCGGTGCCCCTGCGCGCTAGCGCGGCTGCGCGGGCTTCCTGGCCGCGCAGCCTCGTTGTTCTATGCCCCTGCCGGGCTGGATCCTGGGCCTGCGTTGCTCGTGATGCGGGTCCGGACCCGGTGGTGAGCTCAGACGAGCTCGCTGAGACTTCTACGCTCAGCGGGCCTCGAGGAGGTTGATGCCGGTGTAGATGCTCACGCCCATGGTGATCGCGGCCAGGATGGCAGCGCAACATGATGGTCGGGATGCCGGTGACGGCGCCGACGACGGCCATGACCACGACCGCGACCATGACGGCGATCATGCGGCGACGGCGAAGGTGAGGCGGTTGGCTCGGCCTGCGATGGCGGTGGTGGTCGCCCGGTGGCGGTGGCAGTGGCGGTGGTCCGGCGGTCTGGGTGGGGCGCTCGGTGGTGGTGGCGGTCATGTGAGTGTTCCTCTCGTGTGTGTCGAGCAGGTTCGCCTGACCAGCAGTCGTGCGTCCCTGCACGACGGTGTGCGAGCCCGTGGCTGGACGGAGGTTTCTCCGTCGAGTCAGAACTCTCAGGAAGGCTCCACCGATTGTCTCAGACAAAGCGATCGTGACCTGTGTTGCGTCGGCGCCTTGTGATCACAGGCGATCGCTGGGAAGGCTGCGCTAGGTCGTCGAGACGCGTGGGTGGATCTGGCGTCATGGAGGGCACTTGGCCCCGGTGGGAGCTCGGAGAAGCCGTGCGTCATGGTGGTTTTGATCTGGGAACGTGACCTGTGATGCAGAAGTGCGACTGCCCCACTGGTCTAGTCCTGTTGTGAGTAGCGTCGACTGCATGACATTGCCGGGCGTGGTCGCATGACTGTCCGGTCGTCTTCGTGGACGGCCTCAGCTGGGTGCAACGGCAGGGCAGAAAGCGACCGCTGCCGCCCCGGCTATCCTGTTCGGTGACGACCAGCCAGACCTCTCCAGCGCCGTCGGCCCCTGTCTCGTGGTGGACTTTCGCGCCCAGTACGCCCAGCTCATCGCCCGCCGCGTGCGCGAGGCCGGTGTCTACCCGAGATCGTGCCGCACTCATGCAGACGCCTCGGCCATGCTGGACAAGCAGCCTGCGGCCATCATCCTCTCCGGCGGTCCCCTCGTCGGTCTACGCCGACGGCGCCCCGTCCGTCGATCCCGGCTGTCTTTCGACGCCGGAGTGCCCGGTCCTGCATCTGCTACGGCTTCAGCGCTGGCGGCCCAGGCTCGGCGGAAACGGTCGGACGCACCGGCACCCGTGAGTACGGGCATACCCCCGCCCGCGGAGGAGGGCTCCCTGCCTGTTCGACGGAACCCCGACGACCAGGTGGTGTGGATGAGCCACGGCGACGCGGTCCAGGCTGCCCCGAGGGCTTCACCGTCACCGCCTCCACCTCTCAGACGCCGGTGGCCGCTCTCGAGAACCCGAAGCGGCGCCTCTACGGACTGCAGTGGCACCCTCGAGGTCCTCCACTCCGAGCACGGCAGGCCGCCTGGTCAACTTCCTGCACAGGAGGTGGCTGCCGGCCACCTGGACGCCGGACAACATCATCGACGAGCAGGCGCCCGCATCCGCAGAGCAGGTGGGCGACGCCCACGTCATCTGCGGCCTGAGCGGGGAGGACTCATCCGTGGCCGCCGCCCTCGTCCACCGCGCCATCGGCGATCAGCTCACCCTGCATCTTCGTCGACCACGGCCTCGTTGCGCGCGGGCGAGCGCGAGCAGGTGGAGCACGACCACGCCGAGGGCAGGGCATCCGCGTCATCACGGTCGATGCATACCGATCGCTTCCTGAGCGCCCCTGGCTGGCGTCACCGAGCCGGAGGCCAAGCGCAAGATCATCGGACGGGAGTTCATCCGTTTCTTCGAGGCCGCCCAGCTGCGCGCGTCGTCGAGGCCGTCGGTGCCGAGGGCGGCGAGATCCGCTTCCTGGTCCAGGGGGACTTGTATCCTGACGTCGTCGAGTCCGGTGGGGGTGAGCGATGCCGCCAACATCAAGAGCCACACAACGTGGGCGGCCTGCCCGAGGACCTCGACTTCGATCTCACTCGAGCCGCTGCGCGAGCCGTTCAAGGACGAGTGCGCGCCATCGGCCGCGAGCTGGGAGTGCCGGAGAAGATCGTCGCCCGCCAGCCCTTCCCCGGGCCGGGGCTGGGCATCCGCGTCATCGGCGAGGTGACGGCCGAGAACCTGCGTAGCTCTGCGGGCCGCCGACGCCATCGCCCGCGAGGAGCTCACGGCCGCCGGGCTCGACGGCGAGATCTGGCAGTGCCCGGTGGTAGCGCTGGCAGACGTGCGCTCCGTGAGTTCAGGGGCGACGGGCGCACTTACGGTCACCCCATTGTTCTGCGGCCGGTCAGCAGTGAGGACGCCATGACTGCGGACTGGACCCGCCTGCCCTACGACGTTCTGGCGCGTATCTCCAACTGGATCACCAACTCCGTGCCGGAGGTCAACCGAGTGGTGCTCGACTGCACGAGCAAGCCCCCGGGCACCATCGAGTGGGAGTGACGGGCGAGTCAGAGCAACTGCCTGCTGTTGCGAGGCCACCGGCGCTGAAGCGCTGGTGGGGCCTTGCTTTGTCCGCCGCTGAGCGGTCTGGAGTGTTTATCGGTCCTGGCTGAGGTGACTGGCGGTTCGGCAGGGCGACTCAGTGGATCTGCACATCGAGGACTGCGATTCTCGCCGGGAACGTACTTTTCCTGCAGATGACTGAGACCCGCCCCCAGTGGTCTGCGGGAAAGCTCAGTCCTCGTTGAGAAAGTATGTTCCCGATCGGGTTGGACCTGGATTCAGGAGCAGTGTCCGCGTGAACTACGAGAGTGATGGGGTGTTTGTCTCCGAAGTCAACGAGGACTTTGAGAAATCACTGATAGGTCGATATTTCTTGGCGACTTTTGCGTCTCGAATGAGACAAAAGTATAGGGTATTTGACGGGTTGAACTATTTTTAAGGTCTGTGTCTCCAAAGGGTTTTGGCGGTGCTACGATCTCGCTGTTCAATCGCATCAGTGGAGGTGTAGGGATGTCTGTCCCGGCGGGTTGGTATGACGATGGATCGGGTCGTCAGCGATGGTGGGACGGCAGTGCGTGGGGCGTCTACGCGCAGGATGTCTCCCCCGTCCCAGCGGAGGTTCATCCCGTGGGATCCGGTCAGGTGCTTGCTCCGGTCGCGCGACCTATGAAGGAGCCTGGAATACTCGATGCCTGGGTCAGGCTGTCAAGGATGCTGCGGTTGAGCGGAAGAACTTAGCGATTGGGGCACTGACTGCCGGAGTGAGGGCGCGTCGGGAGCGTGAGGAGCGTGAGCGGGAGGAGCGTCTTCGGCAAGCTGAGTGTGCTCGGATGGCTGGAAGGCGGGTGACGAGTGGAGAGTTTGGGGCTTCGGAGGTTGAGATCTATGAGAACGGGTATGTGCGTGTAGCCGGTCCCAGTGAGGCTGGGCGTTTCAGTGCTGATAGACGAATCGACTCCTTATGAGAATCTGATCTCCATATCTTTCGAGCGCCCTGATGGTGGAAGTTCTGGGGTGATTGGCGCGGTGGCTGCACCATCGGTTGCGACGGCCGGACACCGCGGTCAGGTGGTGTCGATGATCGCGAAACGTCATCCCTGTGGGGATGGCGACTTTCGGGTGCAGCCATGTTGCGGCTGCGGGGGCTGGTACGGTTGCTAAAATCATGTCGGCGAAGGCTGTCCTGACTATTACCACTGATCAGAGAGTTCATGTGCTGACGAATCAGGCGAAGCATCTGACAACGGGCATCCCGATGCCTGAAAAAGATCATGAAAGTGTCGCGCTGTCCTGGAGCAAACGCGACAGCGCGGTCCTGACCGCCCTGGGGCGTGGCCCTGTGTCGCTGAGTGCTCCTGCTCTGCCCCTCTGGCCAGGCTGGAGCTGTCTCAGGGTGGTCTTTCATCCGTTTCCTCTGCGGATGCCGTGACCGCGAGTCTGCGTGATCTGGGCTGAATTGCATAAAGATGGTTTCCTTTGATGATGTGAAGAGTGGAGTGCCAAGCGCCAGCTGCTGGGAGACTGGTAGATCTCGTCTCCATATCGTCATGTTTTCTGCAATCACGGAGTATTGACGATTTGTGCGGCAAGTATGTGTCCGTATTGAAACGCTAGATTCTTGTAATTCGTGCCTCCGGAGATTCAATGTTGGTGTGGTTCTGACTACGATGGGTGAAGCAGTGGATGTCACTGCAATCGTTTGTCTCATTTCGACATACTGTCGAATATCAGGAGCCACAATGTCGTATCCTCCTCAGTCCAACCCGCCTCAGCCGTATCCGCCTCAAGGTCAGGTGCCTCGCACCGATGCAGCAAGCGCCGGCTACCGTTGAAGAAGGGCGCAACACCGTGGGCATCGTCGCCCTGGCGATGGCGGTCATCGGGTTCATTTTTCGCCTGTGTCCCCGGTGCGCTCATCGTCGGTTGGATCCCTGCTGCCGATCTCCTTCATTATTGGCTTGGTCGGCCTCTTCCGGAAGGGGAGGCGCGCAGCCGGCAGTCACCGCAGTGATCGTCTCGGTGGTCGGAACCATCGTTGGTGTCATGGTGTTCCTGACGGTCCTGTCGAATGTCGTCGATGATGCTGTCAACCCGCCAGTGCGGTCACTGCGTCAGTAGGCCCCTGGCGGAAAGTCATCGGATGCAGGTGGCTCGGGATCCGCTGATTCCTCGCAGGGGAAGACTCGCGAGAACCCTTATCCGCTCGGCACCGAGATCTCCAGCAAGGACTGGAAGGTGGTGATCAATTCGAGTCACCTTCGACGCCAATGCCGCGGTGGCTGCGGCCAACCAGTTCAACGATCCTCCTGCTGACGGGAAGGAGTACGTTCTCATCAACTATACGGCCACCTACATCGGCAAACGACCGGCTCGAGAAACACCCTGCGTTTGTGTCGTCGATTTCGTGACGGCGGACGGTGTCACCATTGATGGAGCCGACTCCATCGCCGTCGCCCCGAGACGCCATCGATACCTGACGCGCTGTACAACGGGGCAGCGTCTCCAGGCAACGTTGATGCGAGCGGTGCCATCAGCCAATGCCCAGAACGGGTTCTTGCGGTGAGTCCTGGCCTTGTTGCCGACAAAGGTCTTCGTCGCCGTGAAGTAGCGTTTGCGCCCCAGCCCTCGATGCCGGGGTCGGTCGCCGGGGTGGCGGCCGGCCCCGTTCTCATGCGCGACGGGTCTTGTCCCTGTGAAATGGACTGTGATGGCGCCGACATTGACAGGTTCCAGTGATGGTCCGCATATGATTGCGTCGAACGCGCCGCTGGCATCAGGCCTCGGCCGCATCCCGAAGGACGTCCCATGACGAGTACCGGTCGAAGCGCCACCGCGCTGCCGCTCGTCGTCCGCACCGCGCGAAGCGAGCGCGCTGCTGCGCCCTCCCTGTCCTTCGCCCCCTCACACGCCATGAACCGGCAGGTTATGGCGTGTTGTTGCCGCTGTATGCCGTAGGGCGTTCGTATTCCTGGCAGCCCCCGCAATGAACGCGGCCCGACGCTTGCACGTCCGGACGCGCTCCGGGCTGGCTAGGCAGTCCACCGCGCGGACGTCCTCACCTTCCAGGGCCGTGAGACTAGCGACGTCATGCCGCGCGGCCGCCGAACCGGGACCGAAGGAACCCTGTGTCTGCCGCCTCCACCGTCCACCGGCGCGTCACCCACCGCGCCCACCACCACCCGTGACTCCGACGAGGCCCGTGCAGTGCGCGCCGCCAGGCCTCGACGCCACTACGCACGATTCGCCCTCACCCGCCTCATCCAGGGCATCTTCGTCGTCTGGGTCGCCGTCACCATCACCTTTCATCGGCCTGCACTGGCCAGCGTCGGCGGCGAGCCCGGTAGACGGCAAACCGGTCGACGGCAACCTCACCGAGCGCTGGAACGCCCCCGCCATCGTGAGCACCTGGGAGGATCGCCCCTCTTCTCCGGCTCCTGCGCGCGCTGCGTTGAGAGCGTGCGCGGCTGGACCGAGGCCCGCCGCGCGGCAAACTGACCGGGCTGTGAGGATATCGAGCCGGTCGTCCCGGAAGAAGGTGGGAAGGATCTGCGAGCAGTATCTGGACAGACGCTGGACCAGCCCCTGCCGGAACCGCCGGAGCGACCGGCCCGACGGCGCTCTCCAGCCTGACGCCGACTGCAGACCGAGGGATCAACCGTGACCGATCACCCCACTGGCCCACCACCACCGGCTCCGAGGCAGAGGCCGTCCGCTGGACCACTCCGCCCACCGACGGCGGTGAGCGCCTCGACGGGCGCTCGGCCGCTTTGCGGTAGCCGACCGTGTTCTCACCGGTCGGCGCGGCCAGTGGAGGCAGCCTCGAGACCATCGGAATCCGGACCAGTAGTCTGAGCGAGGTCGAGGTCACCCAGGCGCGTACGGCTCGGCAGGTGGTGCCGTCCTCCTGCGGACGGGACATCCTGGCTGTCGGAACGACCGCCGAGCTCGAGGACACCTGGCCGAGCTCCTTCCGACGATCGACCCCTAACGACGTCGTACGCGTGACCTGCCCGGCACCACCCTCATGCCGGGCTCATCGAGGACCCACGACCACCTGCCCACCTCCGGCACCGACGTCGAGTACCCTGACTACGGGCCCCATGAGGTTGCCGCGCCTCACCAACGCCGCCCGCGCCGCCCGCGTTGCCCAGCGAGGGCGTCACCAGCGTCCGGTCCCTCGGCGCGCCACCACGTCGACGTCGCCCTCGCGACGCCGTCGACGCCGGAGACCCGCGCGGGCCCCGGATCATCGCCTCCGGGCCACAGATCACCACGACCGGTGGGCATGCCCACCACCGCCGGAGGCGCTGCGGACTCCTGGACGAGATCCGCCGCCAGGTCCGCCACCACCACCTCATGGGCGCTGGCACGATCAAGGCCATAGCCACCGGCGGCTTCATGACCGATGGTTCCGCCCCCTGGTTCGCCCAGTTCACCACCGAGGAGCTGGGTCATCCTCGACGAGGCCCACCGTCTGGGCAGGTGGACGGCCGCCCACGCCCACGGCACCCAGGGCATCGAGCGGGCCGTGCGCGCCGGGTCGACTACATCGCCCACGCCTCCTTCTGTCTCGGCGGCCGGGCGCAGCGAGTTCGATCCCCCACCTGGCCGACGAGAGATGGCACGCGCCGGCGTAGTACGTCGACGCGCACGATCGTGGCTGACCTGCCCGGCATCATCGCGGCCGGCCCGACCTTCGCCCCACCCGCCCGCCGCCAGCTGTGGGAGCACGGGGTGAGAATCGTCGCCGGCCACGACGCCGGCATCCCCGCCTCCCCCGCGCGCCCACGTCGGTGGCTCTTGCGGCCTGGACTCCCGTGGGCCTCCCCGTGCCGAGGTCCTGCTGGCCGCTTCACTTCCAGGGCCGCCGTCGCGATCGGACGCGCCGGCGTCACGGGTGCTCGCCCCCGGCTTCGAGGCGGACCTCATCGCGGTCGCCGGGGACCCAGGCAGGACCCTGGCTGCCCTGCACGACCTGCGCCTCGTGGTGGCTCGCGGCTGCGAGTTCCGCCCCGATCGGGTCGAGGCCTGGCCGCCTCGGGCTCCTCACCGAGGCGGTCGGTCCGTCGGCGACCCTGGCCGAGTGGCGAGAGCGCAGCGTCGGGCCGCCCCGCCACCCGGAGGTCTGAGCGTGCAGGATCAGGCACCGGGGACGGTCGGGAGACGGTTGGAAGGCTCCTGAGGGACCGGTTCGCGTCCGGCTGACCGACCTGGCCGAGGACTACGCCCGACTCCTGTCCTCACAGGACCCGGCGGCGGCCGAGGCCACTGGTCTGCCGAGCCGAGTGCTCCTGCCCGACGACGTCGGCCCCGAGGCCCTGGCGGAGAGAAGCATGGTCGAGCGCAGGCCGCATCGAGCTCGTCCGCGCGTCGAACGCCCCGGTCCCCGACCGATGGCTCATGGGCGAGAAGCGACGGCCCAGGACGACGCTCGAGACAGTAGGCCCGGCGACGGCGATCCTTGGGGAACGGCACCCTCGGCAGTACGCGTCCTGCGCGCCCATCTGCTCGGAGCGCCTGGAGACCTCCATCGGCCTCATCGACTCGGCGGACCAGGGCGCCGAAAACCCAACATCCTCACTCACCCTTCCAGGCGCATGCGCCGACGGCTCACCACCCTGCCCACTGACCTGCCCTGGTCTCTACCTCCTCCGTTCAGGACTGGGCGGACCTGGGTGACCGGTGCACGTGCACACCCCGGCCCTGGCGGGCATCCGCGACTCCTGGCGGTTGGTGCGGCCTGGGTGTTCTGCCTCCTCGCGGACAGGTCGAGGCCATCGCCCGGCAGACCGACGACCTGGCGCGTGTCCTGGGCTCTCGATCCCGCGGCGAGACGGGCGATGGCGGCAACGGTCTCGCCGGAGGGCGTCCTCGGGCGGGACCTCCAGGCTGCCGCTGCCAGCGCCGCCCAGGCGGTGGCCGGCCTCGCCGCTACCTGCGCAGCGGCTCGCTCCACTCGCCCGGCCCGCGAGGAGGGCCGAGCCGCCACGCCACTGGTGCGCTGTATGCTCGGGACCTCTATCGTACACGCCGAGGGTCTAGTGGGCGCGCCAGGAGCTGGTCGACGTCGTCGCCGCCCAGGACGCTTTGGCCGCTGGGGTCCTCGGGACGGGAGCGCGGCTGGCGACCTTGACGCGCACCTGCGCGCTGACCCCTCCACCGGAATGAGCCCCGAGGACTTCCCCTGCTGGGCGCAGGGCGTGGCCGACGGACCCTGGGACGCCGTCGTCGGCCACCTGCTCGACGTCCCGCCTGCCTGGGCCGACCGACGGTGCTGCTCGGCACCCCGGGCGGCGGCGTCCACCAGGCCAGGCCAGCCGGAGTGCTGCCCGGGAGGGTGCGCTCCTTCGCCGTCGGCGACGAGACGGTCTGGCCCTGGTGGAGCGCACCACGGTGCTGCACGAGTCGGTCCCCGGCCACCACGCCCCACCCGGCGCGCAGAGCCTTGATCCTCACTGACTCTCTGGCAGCGGCACCTGGGAAGGTCCCTGGTTGAATGAGGGCTGGGCCCTGTACGCCGAGAGGCTCGCGATCGAGACCGGGTTGCTGAGTAAACCCGCCGACCGCTTCGGGTGGCTGGCGGCGCGGCGCTGGCGAATCGTGAGGGTCCTGGTGGACCTCGGTGTGCACTCCTGGCTACCGGTGCCCGCCGACATCGCCGCCTGCCTGGTGCAGCGGCGGCACGCGGTGGGACCGTCCCACGGTGGAGGCAGCGCTGCGCGCCCACACGGTCCTGGGCGAGGGTTCTCCAGTTCGAGGTGGACAAGCGAGCCTGGGCTGGCCCGCCCGGGGGCATGACGTAGCTCGGCGAGCGGGTCTGGCTGGTCGGCCGCGCGCGCCCAGCACAGTGCCCGGGCGGCGAGGGAACTCGACCTGCGGGCCTTCCACAACCGCGGCATCGGCTTGGGGAGCGTGGGCCTGGACCTCCTGACCCGCGATGTTGGGCTGAACATCGCTGTGGGCCGGCTGGAGGAACCCGCCGGTCCACAGCGACGTCACCCGCGTCCCACAGTGACGACCGCGCTCGGGTGCGGCCCGCATGCCATCTACCGAGAGGATCGCGGACGGCGAACAGGGCGCCAGATCCCGCTGTCCACGAGCAGGGGCGAATGAGTCTGGCGGACATCGAGGTCGCATCGTGAGGCCCCGGAGATCGCCTGGTCCGCGGTAGCGGGCGTGAGCCTGGCGGCCCGCGACGGCGTCGGCAGCCACTCGATCGGTACCCAGGCCCCGGCCAGAAGGACGCCGTACCTCCGATATTGGCGACGGCGTTGGCTGCATCTCTGGCCAGGCCGAGTGCTTTCTCATGAGGAATCCTATCGAGGATCGCCACGAGCATGTAGGCACCCAGGGCCGCTGCGACCGCCCAGGAGCGGAGCTGATGTCGTCACGGTGCTGGGCCTCGAGACGCCACCCCCAGCCCGAGGGACCCACTAGCCACCCGACGGTCGACGACGAGGCACGCGCCCAGCAGCCCGAGGTTGCGGGCCCCGCCGCTGACCGGGCGGAGTCAAGACGGAACGGATCGCCCGGCGGCCCAGCGCTGTCATCGAGCGTAGAGGATCGTGACGATCGCGAAGGTCGCGAGCGGCACAAGGAGAACCGGGCGTAGACGAGGCGCGTGCGACAGGGACGTGCTGTCCAGGGCGATCCGCTCGGCTGGGCGGAGCGGTTCATCGTCTCCTTAGCCAGGGCGACAGCGCCCGTGGATCGTCGGTGAGTGCTGACGGGTAGTCAGCGACCTGCCCCCGTGTAGAGTCGGTGCGCACGTTCCTGAGTGCGCCGGAGGCGGACTCGTACCCGATGACCGTGTTCATTCGAGGCGGCTCAGCACCCTCACATGAGCCGTCTGCTGGAGCTGTTTGCCGTATCGGCGGGATGATGAGGATGTAGCTGTGCGGTTCTGCGCGGTGGCGTCCTGGATGGCTGCCTGGAGTCCTCGAGCGGCTGAACGCTTGCCGACGGACTCGACGTAGTCGCTGCCCCGCGGGAGATCGTGGAGTCGTCGCGGTCGATGACGTCACCCTCGCCGTGGCGGTCGTGACCTGGCTGGAGTAGTCCTCGGATCGCGCCATGCCTGTGAACAGGCCGAACGTGGATAGCAGCACCAGGTAGATGAGGATGTACAGCCGGTGAGCGGCCATAATTCGTCACACACGTCTTAAAGGTGCTCATGGGGCTCATCCTCCTGGCGCGGATCAGGGCGATAGTCGGAACAGGCATGTCATGCCCATGCATGGGACAGGCAGTGTGCGGGTGAAGGCTCCAGGGAGTCGTAGTAGAGAGCCTGTAGAAGCAGCGGGCGGTCTGCCACAGGGGATGGCCTGCGCCAGCAGCAGAGCATGGCTCTCGACGGAAATGGCCGGGGACTGGGCTGCGGGACCGTAGAGGCCGGTGAACAACGACAGCGGGAGGTAATCCGAGATCATCCCGACCCCCAGACGTCCGAGCGTCCCCAACGCGGCACCTGCTGCGACTCGACATGAGGCTGTAGACCCCGATCGCCACGAGGCACAGGGCGTGGGGCCGGTCACGTCCACGACTGTGGCGATGAAGGTGAAGGCGATGAGCAGACAGGCGAGGACTGCCACCCAGGAGGCCGCGAGGGCCGTCGTGAGGACCTTCCACCGTGCGAGACCCATAGCGCCCAGGTCTGGCGCGCGCCCAGGGTGAGATGGCCGCGATGCTGCACGGCGACCCGTGGCGACGGTGTCGTCCCCATGCCGCAGAGCGAAGGCCAGCAGCGCGAAGTAGTAGTGGGTCTCGAAGCGGCGAGATGGCGTCACTAGAGCGAGCGGGTGAAGGACTGGTTGGTCTCAGGGGTGGCCAGTCGCTCGGGCGCTGATCCCCGCATTTGATCAAGGCCTCGTACTCGGCCCGTCTCTGGGTGTAGGAGTCCATGACCACCCGCAGCACCCGAGTCGTCCTCGGCATCGTTGCCCTTCTGAGTCACGTGCAGCACGGGCTCCGCCGCTCTCGACGGTGAGGTAGCCGCTGGTCTCTCCCGTTTTCGCGGCGGCCTCGGCCTCGAGGCGGTGGAGTGGGCGACCTTGGTGATGAGGTGGGAGTCGGCGTCGTCGGCCGAGATCCGCTCGACGACGGCGTCCAGTCCTGAATCCGCCCGGGTAGGCCTCGTCTGGACGACGCCGAGAACTCATGGCTGGCCTCATAGGCCTCGTTCAGGTTGGAGAACTGTGCCATGAAGATGAGGGACAGGACGATCGGGAAGCCGAGTGTCCACACGAGCAGGATGCGGTCGCGCATGAGCCTGAGCACCTGGTAGGAGAAGACGGTCAGCATCTCAGACCGCCCTCGTCGCGCAGAGCCCGCGGTGATCTCCAGGAGACGTCGTTGAGGGTCAGCTCGGAGGTCACCCGGCCGCAGGTCGCCCCACCTCGTCCAGCGCCTTCACGACGTCGGAGGTTATGGGCCCCTGGGGAGCACTCGATGAGCAGCCTCGTCCCTGGTGGGCGGTGGCCGCGCATGCTCCAGCCGGCGAAGTCGCTCCAGGGCCTCCTCGCCCAGGGGAACCGGGTCGACGACCTCCAGGCGGATGCGCTCACCGGTGCCGATCATGGCCTTGAGCTCGTCGGAGGTTCCGGAGGCCACCTGCCGACCGCGGTCCATGATGACGATCCGGTGGCCAGCTGCTCCACCTCCTCCATGTAGTGGCTCGTGTAGATGATGGTGGCGCCGTGCTCGTTGAGACGCCTGATGCCGTCGAGATGGCGCCCCGGCTCTGCGGGTCGACGGCGACCGGGGCTCATCCAGGATGATGAGGTCGGGGCCGTGGGCGATGCCGCAGGCGATGTTGAGACGACGCAGCAGGCCGCCGGAAAGCTGCGGGCTTGAACTTCACGAACTTCTCCAGGCCGACGAAGGCGATCGCCTCGGCCACCAGGCGGCGCCGCTCGGTGCGATCGCGAACGTAGAGGGCGCAGAAGGCGTTGACGTTCTCCGCCACCGTGAGCTCGTCGAGACGGCGACGTCCTGAGGCACCACGCCGATGCGGCGCTTGAGCTCGTAGGCGGTGGGCGTCATCGGCTCGCCGAAGACTCGGATCGAGCCCCTTGTCGTAGACGAGCAGCTGGAGGATGCAGTTGATCGTCGTCGTCTTGCCCGATCCGTTGGGGCCGAGCAGGCCCAGCACCTGGCCGCGCGGGATCTTGAGGGACAGGCCGTCGACCGCGACCAGCTCCCGTAGCGCTTGATCAGGAGCTGACCTCCCACAGCCGGGCCGGTATCCTGGTCCCGTCTTTGACTTCCATCTCGGTTCCTTCTTCCCGCCAGTGTTCCCCGGCTCATGACTCCCATGTTCCCTGCGGGGTGGTGGCGGTCAGAAGTGCCTGCCGTCATGACCTGGGCGGCAGCCAGACTTCTGTCATGAGACTTGCGAACAAGACCTTCGCAGCGGCATGCCGAGCCTGCAGGTGCGGGCCATCGATCGATAATCGAGGTATGAAGGTCCCTGATCGACAACGGCGTGCTGCTGGGCGGCTGCGTCCCTACTAGCCCTGCGCTTGTGGGGCGGGCGGAGACGGCTGTCGTCGATCTGGCTGATCGCGGCCGTGGCTGTCGCCGGCCTGGGTGTGACCGTCAAGCAGGGACGGTGGACCGTCGCCGTCCCGGTCGCCACCTCCTGGTGGGATCCTTCTCGACGGCCTCCGTGGTCGGGGCCCCGCTGGCCGTCTACGGCCTGGCCCGCCTCGGTGCGCTCGGGACCCGCCACGCGCGGATGGTGGCGGCTATCGGCTGTATCCCTTTCGTGGCCCCTCATGGCCAGACGGGTCCCAGGGTGCGCCAGTCATGGCCCTCGCTCTGGCGATCTGCGCGCTCGCGGCTCTCCTTGCGCTGCACACCTCCAGGAGGAGACGGTGCGGATGAGCCTGCACGCGGTGCGAGACGATCTGCGAGAAGGTCCTCACCCTGCAGGACACGAATGCCCGCTGCTTCAGGCCCAGGACGAGCTGCGCGCCGCCGCCCTGTCCGAGCGCACCCGGATCGCCCGCGAGATCCACGACGGCGTCGGCCACCTCCTCACCCGTCTCCCTGCTGCAGGTCAAGGCCCTCCAGGGTCGTCCACCGGGACGCGCCGGGCGTCGTCGACGACCTCGCCACCCTGGACGACGGCCTCGACGAGGCCCTGGACTCCATGCGCCGATCCGTCCACGCCCTGTCCGACGAGGGCGAGGAGATGGCCACCTCCCTCAACCTCCTGGGGTCGCGCTGCGGCATCACCGCCGTGAGCGTCGACTGCTCCACCGACGTCGAGCCGCCGGCGGCGGTGGCGCGCTGCGTCGTCGCCGTCGTACGCGAGGCCCTGACCAACGCCGCCCGCCACGGTAGCGCCTACTCGGCCCGCGTGACGGTCACCGACTACCCCTGCGTTCTGGCAGGTCACGGTCGACAATGACGGTGTCGTGCCCGTCGAGACGAGCCGGCCGTGGACGGCCGTGGGAGCGCGGGTCTGGGGCTGCGCTCCATGACCGAGCGGGTCGAGGCCCTGGGCGGCCGGGTGCGGATCACCCCGCGACCGCGGTTCACGGTCTTCGCCACGATCCCCAGGACGGACAAGGGAAAGAAGGAGCGTCATGAGGGTCCTTATCGTCGACGACGACGCGCTCGTCGCCCAGTCCCTGTCCACGATCCTGTCGGTCGAGGACGACGTCGACGTCGTCGGCCTGGGCGGCTCGGGTCCCGAGGCCATCGAGCGTTACCGGGATCTGGCCCGGACGTCCTTCTCATGGACATCCAGATGCCCGGCGGGGACGGGCTCAGTGCGGCCGAGCGCATCCTGGCCGAGGACGCAGGAGCGCGTATCGTCTTCCTGACCACCTTCTCCGACGACGAGTACATCGTGCGGGCCCTCAAGATGGGCTCGCGCGGCTACCTCATCAAGCAGGACGTCGCTCAGGTCGCCCCGGCGCTGCGGTCCGTCAGCGGCCGGAGTGTGCGTCCTGGAGGGGAGGTGCTCGGGCGCAGCGCCACCATGGGATTCAGCGCTGGGCCGCAGGCGAGCGGGCGGATCGGGGCCGGGGGCGTCAGGACCCGCGAGCACGACTTCGCGGCCTTGACCGACCGTGAGTACGAGGTGGTCGAGGCCGTGGCCGAGGACTGGACAACGCCGAGGCGCGGCACTGCTGTTCGCGAGTGAGGGCACGGTGCGCAACCACATCAGTGCGATCCTGGCCAAGCTCGGCCTGCGCAACCGCACCCAGGTCGCGGTTATGTACTACCGCTCCGCGCAGACCGGGTGAGCCGAGCTCGGCCACAGACCTCCTCACCGGCCTCGTGGGCCTCGTGGGCGGCTGTCAGTGAGACACCGAGTTTCTTTTCGCGGTCATTCTTAATGACGATTGCCGATAGTTTGCCGTCCCTGTCGTGCCCGGCGTAAAATTGTCACGTCTTCCCGAGTTCGAGGTCTCAACACTGCCTTCTTATCGCTCACCGTTTGGAAGCACAGTCGCTTCAGTTCTCCCTGCCCGATTACTTTGGTGCAAAACTCGTCACGACATTGCTGTGAAGGAGGGGATTTCCATGGTGATCCGCACGCAGGCCGTCAACACCTTCGAACCGCCAACGACCGCTGAGGGCATGCGCTACGCGTCCAGCGGGGGATCCTGCTCGTGCTCCTGTGCCTAGATGTCTCTGGTGCGCCCTATGGAGGGACAACACGAGCGCGCCGCCACATTCCCCTTTGAAAGGTCCTGCTTCATGCTTGTTATCAGTGATCTCTCGGTCCGCTACGGGAAGGTCCTGGCGTTGGATCTTCCGGGAACGATTACCTACCCAGACCACGCGGTGGTCGCCGTGCTGGGCGGCAACGGAGCAGGAAAGACGACGTTCATCAACGCGGTCCTCGGCGAGGTCCCTCATGCCGGGAGCGTCAGCGGTATTGATCCGAGTTGCACCGGCGTGCAGTTTCAGACGAACTCATTTAACCCCCTCATGCGGGTCGGAGAGCTCTGCCGGCTTGTCGGAGTCGCCACAGGCGGCGACCTGGGCCAGACACTGAGCATTCCCCCGCTCCTGAGCCAGAGGATGAGCTCGCTGTCCGGTGGTGAGAGACAGAGAGTGACGCTGTTCCTCGTCCTGTCCCGCTTCGAGGAGAGCTACATCTTCGACGAGGTGACCACGGGGCTTGACTTTCAGACCCGCGAGCTCATGATGGAGATCGTCCGCGAGCGTACCCGAGGGACGACGGTTCTCATCACCACGCACTACTTCGAGGAGGTCGAGGACTGGGCCACCCACTGCCTCGTCCTGGATCGTGCGGAGCCCCTGTTCGCCGGCCTGGTCGAGGACTTTGTCACCGCGTCACCGCACCATTCGCTCATCAAGGTCCGGGCAGGCGGCGGCCACCTGCCCGACCGGCTGCGGGACCGGGCGCGGCGATTTCCGTGGAAGTCGTCCGACCGATTCCTCATCGCGCGCTCGAGTGAGGAGCAGCTGGCAATGGGAGAGGACCTCACCCGCAGCAGGCTGGTCTTCGAGGTTCAGCCTCGCGGGCTCTACAGCGCGTACACGATCGCGATGTCGGCCCGCCTCAGCGGTCGAGAGGAGTCAGTCCGTTGAAGACTCTGCTCAGCGACCTGGTCACCGATATCCGAATGCTTTTCCGCGTGCCCGTGTCGGCGTTCTTCACCGTCGTCTTCCCCTCGCTCATGCTGATCATCATGATGGCGAGTTATGGCAACCCGGACATCGGCAGCGGGATACGGCTGAGCGACAAGTACGTCCTTATCGCCTCGGGGATGGGGCTTGCCCCCCTCTCTCTCATCACCTTCCCCTCGTGGATCTGCTCTAGCGTGGAGAGCTCCTACCTCCTGCGCCTGAAGTACTTCCACGTCTCGTTGGTTCGTGTCGCCACAAGCAATGCGCTCGCCCACATGGTCATCGCCCTGTGCGGAACGGCCGTGACCTTGGCCGTCGGCGTCTCTTCTACGACACGAGGATCCCCGGCCTCCCCGCCCTGATCGCCTACTTGCTCCAGCTCATCGTCGTCACCGCCTCACTCATGCTCTTCGGGGCGGCTCTTGCCTTCATCGTCCGACAGACGGCGGTGGCGATCGCCGTCGGCCTCGTCCTCATGTTCGTCGTTTACATGCTCTGCGGCGTCTTCGGTGATTTTTCCGCCATGCCCGCCAACCTCCAAGCCGCCGGGAACCTCATCCCCCTCAAGTACCTCATGAATGACGGATTCGACGTCTGGACCTCGACCAGGCTCATGATCCCGCAGCTCTGGGCGACCAGTGCCGCGTGGGCCGGCACCTCCGCCGTCGTTGCCGTCATCGCCGCACGTCGTCGTCTCCGGCGGTAGAGAAGAACTTTGCAAACAAAGGAGTCCTGATATGAAGAATACGCGCCACGGACTGATGTCACAGCAGGTCAATCGCCTATCCTTCGCAATCATTGCCGGCATCGTCATGGGTATTGCACTCTGCGCCGTCGTGATCTCGTTCGGCTATCACCACGCCTACAGCGCGCTTCCCGCATCTTATGATGTCCGGCTCCTTGGCCTGCCCCTTTATCATCTCACCAGGGTCGGCGAGACCTATACAGGAGTCCCGGTGCCCCGGAACATGGTGTTCGTGGGCATCCTGTGCTCCCTCGTTCTTGCAGTCCTTGTGGAGGCCTGGTGGCGCCGTCAGGAGAGCCGTCATGGGGACCGTTGAGGATCTCACCGAGCCGCGCGCCTACGTCAACCGCCACTCCGTCAGGTCCGCCGCGGTCCCGAACGTGGTCAACAGTACGAATGACGCCCGCGAGTAACACGAGTCGCTGCGTCCTGATTCCCCCTGCAGATGGTGCGCCCCTATTCGAGCGGGCTCTTCGCCGACGAGCCGCGCATCCTGCCCTCCGCCGTCTCGACCGGAACGGCCTGCCACGAGACCTTCGAGCATGCGCTGGAGAACTGCCTCATCGTTCCCGCCTTCGTGCTGGGGCACGTCGTCGTTGATGGCCTTGCTGGGCTGCGCAAGATCTTCCTCGCCGTTGTCGCGTGCGGAGCATTCGTCCTGGCCGGTCTTCCCGGGGCAGTCCTTCTGCACGTGCTGTTCAATCTTCTGGTTTTCTTGCGCAAGTTCGCGGATGCCGTCGATCTTCGGCCCGTCGTCTCATGTGAGACGCTCGGAGGGGAGGAGCAACGTGACGATGTTGTGCCGCGACGGTCCCGTCGTCCTGGTGGGTGACGAGGGCTGGACGAGCCTGATCCGTCCATGACGGTCGCGAGTCTGCGCGGGAGGTGAGCGACCTTGGTGCAACAACCTGTTTCTCGACGTCGGAGCGGGGCGTGGTTCTCTGATGTGTGTGGCCATGGAGTGCGGCCGAAGAGAAAGGGACCAGCATGAGTATCGGAGAGGTCATAGCGCAGCCCGGAGAGGCTCAGGGGATGACTCAGAGTGACCTGGCGGGCAAGGTCCTGTCACCCGCCAAGCCGTCTCGAGGTGGGGAGACCGGTGACGACCCGGTGTCGATATGTGCAAAGCTCCTCGCCGGCGCGCTCGACCTTCCGGTCACACGGCTTCTGGAGATGCCCCCGGAGCCATGCTGTCAGAGCTGCGCTCTCCCTTGAGCAATGAGACGGACTACGGTGCCGAGTCCGACGGTACGAAGTCGAGGAGTACTGCACCTGGGTGCTATCCGGACGGGTCCTTCACCGAGAGGAGTCGCTTGATGCCTTCATCGAGCATCAACGCCCTTATGTGGCCGAAGGGATCGGCATTTCTGGGACGAGGCCATCTCTTATCTGGCTGTCGTTCTGCCGACTCTCAAACGGTGGGCTCCCCGGTGACCAGGCGAACGAGGTCGCGCCGTGCCCGATGCCCCTCCGGGTGGGGAACATCAGGGTAGACGTGGTTGAGGCCCTCGCCGACGTGCAGCGTCGAGTCGACCCCGGCCTCCAGGAGCTGGCGTGGAAGAGCGCATTGTCCGGTAGGAAGATCTCCCGGGTCCCCACGAAGGTCGTCACCTTTCTTTCAAGCCCGACAGATCGCCGTAGATGGGGAGAAGGTGCTGTCGGCTGGCGGGGTGTTGCCCGCCCAGGAGCGACCCGATCTCGGCGAGGGGCTCGGGAGCCATGAGCGGGTCGGCGTCGACGTAGTCGGCGATCTCCGGGTTGGCGTTGGTGATGTCGACCCAGGGCGAGATGAGGACGAGCTCGTCGGGCTGGGCGTCGCCGGCCTCGGCCAGGGACAGGGCGATGACCGCCGCCAGGCCTCCGCCAGGCTATCACCCATGAGGACGATCCGCTTACCCGGGTTCTCGGCGACCGCGCGCCGGTAGAGGTCCAGCACCAGCCGGTGCGCCTCCTGCCAGGTGTGGTGGGGTGCCAACGGATAGAGCGGCATGATGAAACCGGCCCCGTCCTGCGGGCGAGGTGGTCGAGCAGCCAGGTATGAGCCGAGACCGCCGTCGAGATGTATCCGCCGCCGTGGAGGTAGATGACGATCGTGCTCGACGGCGTATGCGGGCGGACGTAGTAGACGGGCATGCCCGAGTCCTCGTCCCGCTCCAGGTCGTAGAAGAAGTGCCCCCAGGCGGGGTGACGACTCGGCGAGGCTCGGGACGGCTGGCCAGGCGGGCGATCCGGTTGGTGATCGACATGCGGGCGTACGTCATCTTGACCGGCCGGGTGCTGTACTCCGCCAGGCTCGCTGCGGCCGAGCGCCCAGTAGCGTTTGCGGGAGTAGAGGCTGAAGGCGCCCACCGTCAGACCGACGCCGGCCATGCCGACGGCGATCCTGCTCCCCGCTGACCGCCCTGAACATCCTCATGATTTCCTCCGCTCCGCAGAGCACTGAACATTGTCCGAAGACACTCCGGATCCGGTGTCTGCTCCGTTATCGTAGGCATCACAGCACCGCGATGATGGGGTGAACTCAGCTCGTTCACTCAGTGCGAGGCGTGTACGTGGCACTGCCGTCGGCGTGACAAGAGGAGATTGCGATTTGGAAGCCTACGAGATCGACCACCTCGCTGCCGTCCGCGCCCTGGTCCCCGAGTGCATGGTGCTGCTTCGCTCCGACGGCGCCTTTCCTGGCTGAGCCAGGCGAGATCGCCCCTGTTCGGCCTCGGTGCGCGGCGTACCATCAAGGGCGGAACAGGCAGCAGCGACGTCAACTCCCGCCACGTCACCACCATCGAGGAGGGTCTGGAGGCGGCTGGCTTCACCATCGTCTCCCGGCCCTGGCTGGAGGCTCGACGACCGCGTCCGCGACCAGGCCCATCAGGACTTCATCGCCGGTATCAGGGACCGAGGCCGCAGAGCGGGCGTCCCCGCCATCATGATCGGCATGGGCTCGGTCATGCCCGAGCCGGAGTACTCGATCCCCCTTGACGTTGACGCCGGCACCGACCCGGAGACGGCCGTCTACGTCCTGGCCTGAACTCTCCGGTGAGGGAGCGACCGCACCCCGAGGCCGGGGACCCTCAGGCTCACCGATACCGAGGTCCGCGACATCCTACCCTGAACGAGCGCTTCGAGAGTTCTCCTCGTCCTCAACGTGGGCGGCGTCGTCGACCTCAGCCCGCTGGGCGACGTCGGTAACATCCTTCTGCTCTCCCAGCTCGGCGCGACCATCGGCGACGCCTTCACCGACGTTCTGCTGGGACGGGCTCACCCTCCGGCAAGCTCGCCACCACCTGGGCCGCATGGGATGAGGCCGACCAGATCGGCGACTTCGGCGATCCTGATGACACCCACTACCGCGAGGGCATCTACGTCGGCTACCGCTTCACGACTCGGTCGGCAAGAAACCGCTCTTCCCCTTCGGATTCGGGCTGGGCTACACGGCTTTCGATCATCAGACCCGCCAGGTGAGCCTTGACGGGGCGCGCGTGAGCATCGACCTCGATGTCACCAATACCGGTGAGCGCCGGGCAAGGAGACCGTCCCAGGTCTACGTCAGTGTTCCGGCCCGGCCGCCTCGACCAGCCACTCCAGGCACTGGCCGGTTTCACCAAGACCGACGAGATCGCTCCTGGCGCCACGGCGCACATCACCATCGACATCGACCTGACCGACCTGGCCTCCTACGACGCGGCCACCGTGCCACGATCCTGGAGGCCGGGCGCTACTGCTGCGAGTAGGAGCCTCCAGCCGGCAGCTGAGCCCCGTCGCCGTCGTTGAGCTCGCCCAGGACGCGACCGTCCGATGCCTGACCGGCGACCTGGGGGAACCCGGCTTCACCGACTGGAGGCCCGAGGCTCCGGCGTCCCTCGATGTCCGACCGATCTGCCGGTGCTCGCCGTCGACCCGGCCCACCTGCGCCGGCCGGACGTCGCCGAGCCCACTGGGCAGTCCGCGCCGGAGGGCGTCAGTGAGGCCCTCGCCCCTGGCCCGAGGGGCTCTCCGACGACGACTCATCTATACCGTCCTGGGGACTACCGCCGCGGCGAGGAGTCCGGCTCCGTCATCGGGGCCGCCTCCACCACCGTCATCGGCGCAGCGGGACAGACCACTACCCGGATCCCCGGCCTGCCCAGCATCATTATGGCCGACGGGCCCGCCGGCCTGCGCCTGGCCCCCACCTACGGCGTCGACGCCGACGGCCCCTTCTCCCTGGGCGACTCCAGCCTGCCCGCCACCTTCCTCGAGCTCATGGACGACGCCGGACGCGAGGCCCCTCGGCATCGCAGACGCCTCCGAACCCCGCGAACCCGCCGAGATCCGCGAGCAGTACACCAGCCATCCCCATCGGTACCGCGCTCGCCCAGTCCTGGAACCCGGCGCTGGCGCAGCGCTCGGCGACATCGTCGGAGCCGAGATGGAGCGCTTCGGTGTCGACCTCTGCCCTCGCCTTCAACCTGCACCGCTGCGTCCTGTGCGGACGCAACTTCGAGTACCTCTCCGAGGACCCACTGCTGGCCGGACGCATCGCCGCTGCCATCACCCGCGGTGTCCAGTCCCATCCGGGACGGGGCGTGACCATCAAGCACCTGGCCTGCAACAACCAGGAGACCAACCGCCTCAACTCCAACAGCCGGGTCAGTCCTCGAGCCCTGCGCGACCTCTACCTGCGCGCCTTCGAGATCTGCGTGCGTCGGGCCCGACCCGCCGCCGTCATGACCTCCCTACAACCTCATCAACGGCGTCCATACCTCGGAGTCGGTCGAGCTGCTCGAGGTGATCCTGCGACAGGAGTGGGGCTTCGACGGCCTGGTCATGACCGACTGGGTCGTCGACGGCATGACCCGCAGCGACATGAAGCACCCGCGCGCCACCGCAGCGGCCACCATCAAGGCCGGCAACGAGCTCTTCATGCCCGGAGGTGAACCGGACCGGGAGGACCTCCTGGCCGCGCTCGGACGGGGAGCGACGCTCGGCCATCGGCCGCGCAGGCCGAGTCGGACGATGACGGCGTGAGCCTGACGCGCGCCGAGCTCGAGAATCAGGCCACCCGCGTCATCCGCATGGCCCGGAGGCTTGCTGGTTCCGGACGGTGACTGCTCACGGACGTTCACGCCCGTGAGGCGCTGCGGCTCCAGTCGAGCAGAAGATCCAGGAAGGTTCTTGGTCCCTTGCGATGCCCCGACAGCCCCGGCATGGTTCATAGCAGCCACGCAGTCCGCTCCGACGACGCCACCTGAGGTGCGCCGGAGGGTGCAAGGAGGAACCACCATGACCAGTATGTTCGACCTCAGTGGGAAGGTGGCAGTCGTGTCCGGGGCAAGCTCGGGCCTCGGTGCGGACGCCGCCCGTGCCTACGCCGAGTATGGTGCCGACGTCGCCCTACTCGCCCGGCGGCTTGAGCGTTTGGAGGCTCTGGGTGAGGAGATCCGGGCGGCCGGACGCCGTGCGCTCGCCGTCCGCTGTGACGTCACCAGCGAGGAGAGCTGCCGTAACGCCGTCGAGAAGGTGGTGAGGCCTATGGGCGCATCGACATCCTTCTCAACAATGCGGGGGTCGCCGTGCGCGGCGGTGTCGACACCCTCTCGGAGACCGACTGGGACCGTTCCTTCGCCACCAACGTCAAGGGCATGTTCCACGTCAGCAAGTACGTCGTGCCCCTCATGCGTGAGCGCGGATACGGCAAGATCGTCAATATCGCCTCGGTCAACGCCGTCATCGCCGACAAAGCGGGACGTGTTCATCCGCCACGCCTACAACGCCTCCAAGGCTGCGGTCCTGGGGCTCACCAAGGGAATGGCCTGCTCCTACGCCCGTTACGGGATTACCGTGAACGCCGTCGGACCGGGGCTGTTCGCCTCCGAGATGACCGAGAGCACCCTGTTCAGGAGCGAGGAGTTCCTGACGGCCTATAACACGCTGAACCCCGCCGGCCGCCCTGGAGGCAAGGACGAGCTCAACGGGACGATCCTCTACCTCTCCTCCGATGCCTCCAGCTATGTCCAGGGGCAGCTCATCCTCGTCGACGGCGGCATGGCACTGGTCTGAGAGGTCGCCCCGTCGCGAATCCGGCGACGGGGCGTAGCGAACCCATCGCCGGGGCGGCCGACGTGACATGCTCGGGTCGAGCCGCCCGCGAATCGTAAGGAGCCCTCCATGGCGCTGACACCACAGGCCTGTGAGACCTTCACCCGACTCTTTGGCGTGGAGCCGCAGCCGCATCCCACGGATCCAGAGCTCTTCGACATCCTCCAGAACGAGATCTTCGACGAGGCCTTCTCCACAGGAGTCCTCACCGACGTCGAGCGAGAGCTGCTCACCGTCACCGTCCTGACCGCCATGCAGACCCTCCCGCAGCTCAAGGCCCATGTGGACGCGGCCCTCAACATCGGTGCCAGCCCGCTCCAGCTGCGCGAGACCATCTACCAGTGCTCCCCCACATCGGCTTCCCCAGGACGCTCAACGCCATCGACATCGCCAGCAAGGTCTTCGAGGCGCGTGGCATCTCCTGCCCCTGAGAGTGCCGGCACCGTTGACGGCATCGACCCCAGTGCCCGGGGAGCAGGCCGGAGCCGCCATCCAGACCCCGCTGTACGGCAATGAGGTCAAGGAGGTCTTCTCTCCTGCCGAGCCCTTCAATGAGTTCAGTGCCCCACCCTGCTGACCTCCTCGGCCTTCGGTGACTTCGCCACCAGGGCGGGCTCGACGTCGCCCAGCGCGAGCTCGTCAGCCCTCGTCGCCATCGCCGCCATCGGCGCCTCCACCCAGCTGCGCCCGCACGTGGCCGGGGCGATCGGGCCGGCTCCTCCCGCCAGAAGGTGGCGGCAGCCCTGGTCCAGGTCATGCCCCCACATCGGCGGCCTACGCCTGTCCGGCCTGGTCCTCGTGGCCCGCTACGACGAGAGCGCCTCCTGGGAGGCCTACCGCTGAGTCCTCGCGTCCTCATCCGGCGGTGGCCCGTCTACGATGGCCGCCGGGCCGGATCTCGCTACCGGCCCCGTACAGCAGGGAGAGCACGTGACGACGACGCAGCCCTCACCTCTCGCGGCAGGTCGCCTTCACCGCCCAGGGGCAGAGGATCGGAGGACTGGCCTACGTCCCGCGCTCGGCGTCATCGGCCCCCGACCCCTCTGGTCGTCTGCTGTCACGGCATGGAGGCTCCCACACGCGCGTGGCCCCCTGGCGCGTCGCTTCGCCGCTGCGGAGCCGTGGCCGTCTGCTTCGACTTCCGCGGGGGCGGTGGGAGCGCCAGCCAGGGCAGACCACCGCGATGTCGGCCCCTCACCGAGCTGGCCGACCTCGAGACCCGTCCTCGCCGCCGCCTGCGCATGGCCTGAGGTGGACGCCTCCCGGGTCGCCCTGTTCGGGCTGAGCCTGGGGAGCGGTGGCGCTCGCGGCCGCCCGCCACTGAGCGGATCACCGCGCTGGCCCTGTGGTACCCGGCGCTGAGGACTGGGAGAACCTGCGCGCCGCCTTCCGCACCCTGGCGGCCGTGCCCGAGAGTTCGACTGGGCGGGCACCCGCCTGGGCGCGCCTACGCCGTCGACGGCTGGAACCTGGAGGTCGGGGCCGAGCTGGCCTCTACCGGCGTCCGGTCCTCATCGTCCACGGGGATCAGGACCGCTCCGTGCCCATCGAGGTCTCCCCGGGCTGCTGTGCGCTCCCTGCCCGACGCCGAGCTCGTCACCATCCCCGGTGCCGCCCACGGTTTCGGTGATGCCAACTGGGAGGCCATGCGCCGCACCACCGACTTCCTGGCCTGGAACGGTGTCCTGGAGAGGACTGAGCCGCGCGGCTGGGCGTGGGGCTCGGGCGGCGCATCCGTTTTCTGACGGCACTGGTGCCCGAATCGCCTGCCGCAGAATTGACCGCATGAGCGCATACGAGACTGCGGACCTGACCAGCGTCAGCAAGACGATGCTGCTGACCCTCCACGCCAGGGCGGGAGCACGCTCTCCGATCGCCCGCGCTTCACGGACCCCGCCGCCGTCGAGCTCGTATCCCGGCTCGACTACGACTTCACCATGGCGGGTCAGGACCGGCTCATGGCCGACGGCGTCGTGCTGCGCACGCTCACGCTCGACCCGCTCGTGGCCGGGTACTGGCCTCACCCCGGCTGCACGGTGGTCAACATCGCCTGCGGGCTCGACACCCGCTTCCAGCGCCTCGACGACGGGCACGTCACCTGGTACGACCTCGGCCTCCCCGACGTCATCGAGCTGCGACGCCGGTTGCTCGAGGACGGTGAGCGTCACCGCACGATCGCCGCGTCCGCCCTCGACCCTGACTGGCCCCGACCAGCTGGGGAGGGTGAGGCGAGCGGCGACGTGCTCGTCATCATCGAGGGCTGAGCATGTACCTCGAGCAGGACGAGGTGCGCTCTCTTATGGACATCATCGCCGCACGGCTGCCCGGTGCGACGGTTCTCATCGAGGTCATGCCCCGCCTGTTTCCAGAAGTACGGCCGGGAGCGCTCGGTCGAGGACGCGGGGGCGCGCTACACCTACGGCTGCTCCAGCGCCGCCGAGTTCCACCGGAGGGCCGCCGGATTCACGCTCCTCACGACGTCCCCTTCACCAGCACCATTGCGCTACCACCCCGTGCTCGCGCCCCTGGTGCGGCTGCCGCTGGTGGGCAGACTCTCAGGGCGCATCGTGGTGCTGCGAGCACCGGCCTGAGCGGGATCTCTACGGGGACGTTCTCGCCTACGGGGACAGTCCTCCGGCTGGGGACATCCTGTGCGCTACAGGGAGCAGGAACTCCGGCGCCCGACGGCGTCGGATCTCCCGCCTGGGCGGCACGTACCCGGCTGGTACCGATGGGCGAGGCAGCACTACTATTCTCCCTGGACGTGCTCGCAGCGTTGCGGGTACGGGCGATGAGGAGGAACCATGAGTGAGCCGATGACGGCGTCGGCCGAGGGGCTGAGAGCGCCCAGGAACAGGGAGCGCGGGTACTGGCTCTACACCCCCGGGCGAGGCGCGGCGAGATGGGAGGAGTTTCCGAACGGCCCGGGATCATGGCGCTCAACTGGGACCGGGTTGGCGATCTTGCCTCCTTCCCCGACAAGGAGTCGCTCCTGGATGCGCTCTACACCCATTACGGGGACTGGGGCGGCCGCCCGCGTAGAGGCCGCGGACTCAGTGTGGGACTACATCCATGCCATGAAACCGGGCGACATCGTCTACGTCCGCCGTAGCTTCAATGAGATCGTGGGGCGCGGAGTGGTTCGCTCCGACTATCGCTATGACGAGGACCGATCGTCCTTCCGAGCAGTGCGTGACGTCGAGTGGACGCATGTCGGCTCCTGGCCGCTCGAGCAGCGGATCGGCAGACTGATGCTGCAACGCCTCACAGAGAACACGAAGTACACACCGGACCAGCTCAACGCGCTGATCGGAATCGAGGACCCGCGCTCTCCCTCGTCCGCGGACGAGCGGCTCGGGAATAACGATCTCGATGAGGCGGACGAGCACTACACCAGTACCGATTTCTTGGACGAGGGTCTTTCTCGGTCCGAGGACCTGGAGCAGATGCTCGAGGCTGCTGCGACGCAAGAAGAACCTCATCCTCCAGGGTGCACCGGGCACGGGGAAGACCTTCGCCGCCAAGCGCCTGGCGTACGCGCTCATGGGCGAGACGGATGACTCGCGGGTGGAGGTGGTGCAGTTCCACCAGTCGACCGCCTACGAGGATGTCGTCGTCGGGCTGCGCCCCACGGCCGAGGCAGGGTTCGCGGCCGCTGAGGGCGTCTTCGCCAGGTTCTGCCGGCGCGCTGCCGCCGACCCGGGGCAGGGACTACGTGTTCATCATCGACGGATCAACCGCGCCAACATCTCCAAGGCCTTCGGCGGGCTGCTCATGCTCATCGAGGGCCGAGCACCGCGGAGGCGCTGCGCCTGCCCGTGTCCGGGAGCTGTTGTCCGTCCGAAGCGGCTCCCACATCATCGGCATGATGAACACCGCCGACCGGGGCCTGGCCCTCATCGACTACGCGCTGCGGCGCCACTCGCCTTCTTCGAGATGAGGCCGGCTCTCGACCACCCAGGGTTCCTCAGGCACGTCGAGGCCGTGGGCAGGCTCGAGGCTGGAGGCGCTGGTCGACGTCGTACGCCGCCTCAACCAACGGATCGCCGAGGACGAGGGCCCTCGGCCCCGGATTCAGATCGGTCACTCCTACCTGTGCCTGCCTGCGAAACCCTGAGAACCCTGGGGGCACGGATGCGGATGTGACCTCGATGGTGCGCTACGAGCTGGAGCCGCTGGTGCGCGAGTACTGGTTCGACAATCCCACTGCGATGGACGAGAGCATTCACGAGCTGGAGAGCATCCTGCCATGACGGCCGCCCTAACCGGACGGGCACAGGACGGGACTGCCGGCCGACCGCACGAGCGTGGTCCCAGCACGGTGCTGCTCAAGAACGTCTACTACATGCTCGCCTACGCCTTCAAGGCACTGGAGACCGGCGAGCACCGGCGTCTGGCGGCCGAGGACTTCGAGCACGTCCGACATGCTCGCCGCGATCCTGGCCGGTGGGCTGGACAACCAGCGCCGACGCGGTTTCGAGCGGGACTATCAGCCCTTCGCCGAGGACCTGACGGTTGTGCGGGGACGTATCGACCCGGCCGCCACGATGCGGCTCAGGGCCCGCCGCAGGAGCCTGGTGCGCTGCGGCTACGACAGGCACCGAGAACACCCTCATGAACCGGCTCCTCAAGACCGCCGCCCTGCGCCTGATCCTGCACGGGGACATCGCCCGGCCCGCAGGACGCGCCTGAAGTCCACGCTGCTCGTCATGGGCGGCGTCGGGTGATGAGCGCCGGGGACCTCAGGCAGGCTGCACTGGGAGAGCCTGCGCTTCCACCGCGGTAACGCTCCTACCGACTGCTCATGAGGGTGTGCCGGCTCGTCCCTGGACGAGCGACTGCTCAGCGGCGCCGACGGCGCAGTCAGCCCTCGCTGACTTCCTCGACACCCAGGGGCTGAGCGCCCTGTACGAGCGCTTCGTCCTGGCCTACTTCCGCCGCCACCACCCCCACCTGCGTGCCGGTGCGCCCTGGGTGAGCGGCGGCATCGAGGACGCCCCGGTCTTCCTTCCGGGGCTGCACACCGACATCGTCCTGACCGGGTTGGAGCGGACCCTCATCATCGACACCAAGTGCTACGGGCGCATCCTCGGCTCCCGCTACGACAGGCGGATCCTGTCCCCGGCCAACCGCAACCAGATCTACAGCTACGTCATGCACGAGGCCAGCGACCCCCCGGCAGGACGGGCGCGATGTCGCTGGCATGCTGCTCTGCCCAGACCGCCGTCGACCCGCCGATTCGCGAGACCTGGACCGAGACCGGGCACCGCTTCCACGTGCGCACCCTCGACCTGGACCGGGACTTCACCGAGATCGCCGCTCAGCTCGACGACGTCGCCGCCCTGCTCGCACCTACCTGATCTCTTCCGAGCCGTGGCTGCGCCATTGAGACAGGGCCTCAGCGGTCCCCTTGAGCGAGAGCTCTCCAGCCGCTACGGCCATCACCAGCTGGTAGGCATCATCGTCGGGAGCCTCGATCCAGTGGCCGTTGATGTCCAGAAAGACCAGCGTGGCCAACCACCCCAGGCGCTTGTTTCCATCCACCAGGGGATGATTACGGACCAGGGAATCGAGCAGGGCCGCAGCTTTCTCATCAATCGTGGCGTACGCGTCACGTCCCCAGAGAGTGGCCGTAGGGCGGTGCAGCGCCGAGTCGAGCAGACCGAGATCCCGGACCGGCCCGACGGCGAGGTCCTCAATGAGTATCAGGGCGTCCTCAAGCGTCAGATACTCGATCATCCGTGCCTGCTCAGCGACCAAGGCGTTCCAGGACCTCGGCATACCGGGTACGGATACGGGCGGACGCTTCTTTAACTCGCCGCTCATGTCCGCGGCGTGCGGCCACCTCGTGGATCGCTCGGATCGTCGCCTCGGCGGCTGACCCCGTCCTCCTTGGCAGAAAGTGTCAGAAGACGCTCGTCCTCTTCACTTAAAACGCAGTGTCATCGCCATGCGCCCACAGTAGCAGGGTGATACCACCACTGGTATCACGTGTGGTGTGCTCGGAGGAATCGACCGGAGCCCTCGAGCTCAGCTGTGAGGGACATCCTGTGCGTGGACGCACGGGCTTTTCGATCGCGCATTCGGCTTTCGCCGTCGGGGAGAGCTGGCAGCATCGGATCCGTGACCGAGAACCGCGCCCAGCCCAGCCCCGCCAACCCGGACGACGTCGTCAACCCCTCCTGCTCCAGGCGCTTCGCCTGGGACCTGCCCGCCGACTCGACCCACTGGCGCGTCCTGGCGGACAACGCCTCCCTCCTGGCCGACTGCGGCGTGAGCTCGGCCTGGCTGCCGCCCGCCACAGGGACAGGCCGGCGTGGAGGACGTCGGCTACGGCGTCTCGACACCTACGACCTGGGCGAGTTCGCCCAGAAGGGACACCGTCCCCACCAAGTACGGCACCAGGAGGACTACCTCGCCGCCATCGAGGCCCTGCACGCCGCCGGCATCAGCGTCGTGGCCGACATCGTCCTCAACCACCGCATGGGCGGCGACGACACCGGGTCGTGCGCGCCACCCCGGTCGACCCCCGACCGCCTGCGCCCCATCGGCGACGCCGAGGAGATCACCGCCTGGACCCGCTACACCTTTCCGGGGCGCAACGGCGCCTACTCGGACTTCACCTGGGACTGGACCTGCTTCCACGGCACCGACTGGGACGAGGCCCGCCACCAGCAGGGCGTGTGGCTCTTCGAGGGCAAGCAGTGGAACGAGAACGTCAACGACGAGCTCGGCAACTACGACTACCTCATGGGCTCCGACGTCCACGTCGTCGACCCCGCCGTCAGCGCCGAGATGGACCGCTGGGGGCGCTGGTACGTGGAGACCACCGGCGTCGACGGCCTGCGCCTGGACGCTCTCAAGCACGTCAGGGCGACTTCTTCGCCCGCTGGCTGCCCGGCTGCGACGTGCCACCGGGCGCCCTGCCGGCCGTGGGCGAGTACTGGACCCGCGACGTCGCCGAGCTGGAGGGCTACCTGAGGCCGTTCCTTCATGAGCCTGTTCGACGTCCCCTCACTTCCACCCTGCACGCCGCCTCCACCTCCAACGGCGACGTCGACCTGACCCGCCTCTTCGAGGGCACCCTCGTGGCCGTCGACCCGGCGCGCGCCGTCACCTTCGTGGAGAACCACGACACCCAGCCGGGCCAGTCCCTGGCCTCCACCATCGAGTCGTGGTTCAAGCCCTCGGCCTACGCCCTCATCCTGCTGCGCAGGCCGGGACCCCCTGCGTCTTCTGGGGCGACCTGTTCGGCACCCCCGAGACCGGTGACCTGCCGGCCGTCACCGAGCTGCCGCTGCTCGCGACCATGCGGCGCGCACTGGCCCCGGCCCCCAGCACGATTCCCTCGACGGGCCCGACCTCGTCGGCTTCGCGCGCGAGGGCGACGACGCCCAACCCGGCTCCGGGCTCGCCGTCGTCCTGTCCGACCGCAAGGCCGGCGCCAAGCGCCTCCACGTCGGGGCTCGGCACGCCGGCGAGCAGTGGATCTGCGTCCTGGGCGGGCACGAGCCGGTCACCATCGGTGACGACGGCGACGTCGAGCTGCCCGTGTCCGACGGCGGCCTGAGCGTCTACGCGCCCGAGACCGCCAAGCCGATCCTGGACAACGCCGAGCAGCACCTCCTGCGCCAGCGCTGAGTCATGGTGCCGGGCCTGCCTTCCCGGCCGGCGTCGCGGGCGCGTAGGGTGATGGTGGCAGCCACACGCATCTGAGCCGACCTTCCTGGAGGAGACATGCCCGCTTTCCACGCGCCCACTGACCAGAGGACCGATAAGACCGTCGCCGTCTTCATCGCGCCGGGACTGGAGGAGGTCGAGGCGCTGGCGACCGTGGACATCCTCTTCCGCGCCGGAATCCCGACGACGATGATCTCAGTGACCCCTGAGCGGACCGTCACCTCCTCCCACAACATCGTCGTCACCTGCGACCTCACCCTGGCCGAGGCGAACCTGGCCGACTACGACATGCTCGTCCTGCCCGGTGGCATCCCCGGCACCCCCAACCTCAAGGCCGTCGAGCCGCTCATGGCCGCGGTCACCGAGCGCGTGCGCGCCGGCCGGCCGGTGGCCGCCATCTGCGCCGCCCCCTCGATCCTGGCCGAGCTGGGCCTGCTCGAGGGCCGCCAGGCGACGTCGAACCCGGGCTTCATCAGCGTGCTCGCCGAGCACGGTGCGCAGGTCAGCCAGGCCGCCGTCGTAACCGACGGCCCCGTCATCACCTCCCGCGGCATGGGTACCGCCATCGACTTCGGCCTGGAGATCGTGCGCCACTACCTCGGTGAGGAGGCCGTCGACGACGTCAAGGCCAAGATCGTCTACCAGGGCTGAGCGCTCCAGCCCTGATGCTGATGCCGCTACCGGCTTTCTCGCCTGCGACTGATGGAGCCGGTTTTTGCATTCCTCGTCAGCATCGCGGCGCACCTGCGGGCCTGAACGTGAAGGAACGCGATACCGGCAACCATCTGAATCAGCGTGATGACCATGGGGACCAGGATCGAGACCGTCTCATGCAGGGACCGCCTGGATGACGAACAGGAGAGCCGAGTCGATGAAGACCACGCCCAGTCCTATAGTCGCCACCGCGCACTGGGCCTGCATCGTGTACCAGTTCTTCTCGGAGCGCTGCGCGATCTCGTAGCGCACTCCCGCCCACGAGTTCGGCGGGAGCCTGTGCTGTGCCATCCGGCGCCCCAGCACCACGAGCACGATCCCGGTCACGCCCAGGACCAGGCTCATAAGTATGGAAATAGCTGTCTCAACCATCGATGTCCCTCGTTGTACGTCGGGGTGGTGGAGGTTCTCGGTTCCGGTGAGCTCTCCTTGCATGGTACGCCCGCGCGGACGCACCGTGAACCTCGCGTCCTCACGTCTGAGGGGCGGTCAACGAGAATCAAGGTGCGTCCGCGGGTGGTGCAGCTGGTCTGATCAGGGTTTGATACTGCGGCGCCCCTTGGGGATGAGGGCCGCGACGACGAGCAGGCCCCCCAGCCCGGCCAGGCAGGCGATGGCCGTCGTCGTGAAGTCGAAGCGCAGCCCCAGGCCCGCCGCGATGAGCAGCCCACCTATGAGGAGCGGAAGGCCCCCACAGGAGCGTGGACCCCTTGATGTCCTGGGGTGCCTGAGGTCGCTGGTCCTGACCGGCCAAAGTCCCGGCGCTCCACACCGGGCCCGGCGTCGACGACGCGGGCGCCGAGTCCGCGGACGTGACGCGGCCCTTGCCGTTCTTACCTTCCCGTCCGAAGGGATCGGTATCGAAGGCGGTGGAGAAACCGTTCTGGTTCTGGGCTGAGCTCGCGGCCGGAGAGGTGGGTACATCGGTTGGCGCTGCCGCCTTGCTCTTAGCGTCGGCATCGTCGGTACGGGCGACCTGATCGGTACCGCTCGGTGCGCCTTCGGTGCTCAGGACATCAGTAGCGACACCGTCGGACGTGGGAAGCGGCATGGTGAGTGGTCGGGTGTCGCCCGGAAGCCGGAAAAGGGACCTCGTGGCGTCCTCGCTGGTCGCCTCGGTGCTGTTCTTGCTGGCGTCGTCGGGCGACGTCGTGGACGAGGTACTGCTCATTGGGGGTCTCCTTGGATAGGGGCCGGGACGTGCCCGGGGACGAGTTCTGGTGGTTGAAACGAGTGCGGAGGCGCGGGTGCGATCAGCCGGCATCCGCCGGGGTGGCCGTGGCGGGCTGCTTGGTGGGAGCCTGGGAGGGTGCCGGCGTGGCCGTTCCGGAGGGGGCCGGGCTCGCACTGGACTGTGCGGTGCTCTGTCCGGACAGGATCTTTTGCACGCAGGAGTCGTAGGCGGTGCGCTCCCGCGGAGGTCAGGCCGGACAGGTTGACCCAGCCGACATCCTCGCTTCGGTTGTCCTCGTTGACGCTCCCGTGGGCCGTGCGGATGCAGGCCTCGGCGTCCTCAGCCTTGATGGCCTGGTGGCTCATGCCCGGAACCGGCAGGGTGTCGTCGTGGGCATCACCCTTCTCGTCATACCAGAAGCTGACGATCCACACTGCTTCCTCGGCGTTGCCGTACCAGAAGACGGTGCCCCTCAACTCCTCGACGTTGATCGTCCCGGTGTCCACCGAGGCGTTGATGGTGATCGCCGGTTGCCCGTCATCACTGCTGGGGAGGCCAGGGTGCGCTTGATGTTCAGTCCGCCATGGGCGTCCCTGTAGGCGGGGATGGTCTTGCCGGTCACGTCGTAGGTGCGTGGGTTCTCGTCGTCCTGATCCATCTGCCGGCCGTTGACGGTCCAGGCCCTCGAGACCCGCGACTCGACCGACCCCCATATCGACGTCGGTCTTGACTGTCAGCTGCTGGTTGGTGTCGGTCTTGATGCGCAGGTTTCCGACGTCGAGGTGGGCGTTGATCGTGGAGAGCCTGCCGGCCTCCTCAGCGGGCATGCCGCGCAGGTCCAAGGTGAGATCACCGACGTCCTTGCTGCGGGTGACGCTGCCGCCGCTGACCGACGACGCCAGCTCCTTCCACGTCACCGTGCTCGAGGCGAAGGTGGCCGAGTCCGTGAGGTCGCTTGAAGGCATGTGGGCCAGGCTCGAGGGGACGATCGAGGCGGTAGCAAGGCGGGGATCGCCATGATGAACAGGGCCGGCCAGCCCAGCACCGTCATCCAGCCGCCGTGCCGACGGCGCAGACCACTGATGAAGATGCCTGCGCCCAGGAGAGCGACCAGCACGCCGATGAGAATGAACTGGCCCTGGAGCAGGCCGACGCGGTGGGTCGCCGTGGCGTACCAGATGCCTGCTCCGGTCAGGGAGCCCCAGCCCCAGGATCGCCAGCGACGTCGAGGCACCGGGACCGGGACGGCGCGGGCGCGGTGAGCGGGCCGGCATGGGCGCCGGCTGGTGGGGCGGGTGCTGCCGGTAGGAACAGTTCTGCCAGCTCGGACCGTTCGCCGGGCGGTTGAAGGCCGGGGCGCCAGAGCCTGCTGGGGAGAAGGCTGAGGTCTGAGGCCGATGGCGAGCCGGTCGCCGAGGGAAGGCCCCGGGTGCGGCCTGGCCGGTCTGATCACCAGGATGGTTGCCCGGTGACTGCTCGGCGCCGTGCTGAGTGGTCTGCCAGGGCTGGTGACCCTGCGGGGCCGGAGCGGTGTTCCGGTCTCCGCGACGGTTCTGGACGAGGCGGACGGCGAAGATGACAGCCAGGACGGTCAGCCCCAGCCAGAACAAGGACCACACAGGGGCGGCGATTCCCGGGAGCCCCCACAGGTCGATGTACCAGGTGGGGATGAAGCCGTTACCGAGCGTCGACATGCCCACGATCGTCATACCGATGGCTCCCGCCAGGCCGGCGTTGAAGCGGCCGGAGAGCGCCTCCTCCAGGTGGATGCGCCCGTCGGACTCCTCGGGCAGAAGGGCCCAGGCCACGCCGTACAGGACCAGTCCGACACCGGCGAAGATCGAGGCACTACCCGCACGCAGCGCACCGAGCAGGGATCGAGACCGAAGCGGTGGGCGACCCCGCCGGCCGCACCGGCGATCCAGCGCTCGTTGGTGCGCATGAGGCCCGAGCCGCGCAGGGAGTCGAAGAAACGGCGCGTTGAGCCGCCCTGGGGCTCGGGCTGGGGGCCCGCTTGGGAGCGGTGCTGGGCGCCGCCGGCGCCGTGGGAGTCGGAAGGACCGGAGGACGTGGAGCCGGCGGGAGAGTCGCCGTCAGGCGTGGGAGTGGGCATGTCATTCATGCCATCAATTCTTCGCTCCCGCGTCCCGCGCCACGATCGGGGGAACCCCTGAATGATCCCCGATCGTCCCCCGAATACCCCGGAGGGCCATCGGATTGGGGACCCTGACGTGCCACGATGGTGCCATGACTACAGCTCAGCAGTGGGGTGCGCGGCCCGGGCCGACCACCGGCGGGCCGCGTACTCCTGGAGCCCCCGCCGCGACCGCAGCGACGACCCCCTCTGCGTCGTCCACCCCATCAGCTGGGGCCGGCCCCGGCCGACCTGCCCGCGGAGGTCGCCCGGCTGCGCCGGCCCGCTCGCATCGCCGGCGTCTGCGCGGGTCTGAGCCTCCACCTGGGCATTCCCGTGCGCTACGTCCGCGCGGGCATGGCCGTTCTTGCCCTCGCGGGTGGCGCGGGCGCCTTCCTCTACGCCCTGCTGTGGGCGACGCTGCCCGGGGAGCACCCCGGCGGGGAACGAGTCCGCCTCACCGGTCTCCCGGGCCCGCCTGGCCACTCGCCCCAAGGGCGGAGAGGCCCCGAGGCCGAGGGAAGTCATGGGGGCTGACAGGGGCTCCGTCTCCGGTCTGTCGCAGACGGTCATCGACGGCAGCTCCCTCCTCCTGGCAGCCCTCTTCCTGGCGGCATGGCGATTCGGCCTGCTGGACCAGGTCGGCGCGGTGGGAATCATCATCGTCATCATTGCCGGGCAGCCCTGTCCTGGTCCCAGATGGATAACCTCGTCGGTCCGGACCGCAACCTGGGCGCTGTCACTGCGGGTTGCGGGCGGGGTGTGCCTAGCCGTCGTCGGCATCCTGGTGTGGGTGGCCGCGGACAGCTCGCCCTAAGCTCATCTCCGGTCTCCTCACCGGAGAGGCTCTCGTGGTGGGTATCGGCGTGGTCCTGGCACCTTTGTGGCTGCGGACCAACCGGGCCCTGGCCGACACCCGCGCCGCCGAGATCCGTGAGGCCGAGCGAGCCGACATCGCCGCCCACCTGCACGACTCCGTCCTCCAGACCCTCACCCTCATCCGTAAGCGCGCCGACGAGGCCGAGACGGTGGCCGCCTGGCCCGATCTCAGGGGCGCGGGCGCGCGCCTGGCTCTACCGACCGCCCCGCGCCGGGCGCCTCCGTGGCCGACGCCTTCACCGATCTGGCCGGCGAGGTCGAGGACCGCCACGGCGTGGCCGTTGACGTCGTGTGCGTCGGCGACCGTTCTCCCGACCGTGACACCGAGGTCATCGTGGCCGCCACCCGCGAGGCCCTGTCCAACGCCGTGCGCCACGGTGCCCGCCGGTCTCCCTCTACGTGGAGGCCGGCGACCAGCACCTCGGGTGTTCGTGCGCGATCACGGCCCTGGATTCGATCTTGACGCCATCGCCGATGACCGCCACGGCGTGCGCGAGTCCATCATCGGCCGCATGGAGCGTCACGGCGGCAGCGCCCGGGTTCGCCGCATGGCCACCGGCACGGAGGTGGCCCTGTCGCTACCCACGTGATCCCGCTGCCCGTCTATCGTTGGCTCCATCCCACTCGGCTCCTCCTTCATCGCACCGACGTCACCACCAGGAGAGCCCCCATGGCTGACACTCCCGCCGGCACCCCGACAGACGACCACCAGCCCGCCCCGGCGGCCTCGCCCCTGCGAGTCCTGGTCGTTGACGACCACGCCCTGGTCCGCTCGGGGTGCGCTCCGGCTGACCGCTCATGCCCCCGACCTGGACGTCGTCGCCGAGGCCGACGACGTCGAGGGCGCCATCACAGCCGTCCACGCCCTGCGGCCCGACGTCGTCCTGCTCGACGTCCATCTGCCCGGCAGCGACGGCGGGGAGAGGCGAGGTCGTCGCCTCCTGCCACGACGTCCCGAGACGCGCTTCCTGGCCCTGAGCGTCTCGGACGCCAGCTGACGACGTCGTCGGCGTCATCCGAGCCGGCGCCCGCAGCTACGTCACCAAAGGCCATCTCGACCGAGGACCTGGCCCAGGCCGTGCGGCGCGTGGCCGCCAGGGGATGCCGCCTTCTCCCCGCGCCTGGCCGGCTTCGTCCTGGACGCCTTCGGCGCGGGGGCCGGCGAGGTGGCCGTGGCCGACACCGAGCTCGATCGCCTCTCGGCGCGGGAGCGGGAGGTCATGCGCCTCATCGCCCGCGGATACACCTACAAGGAGTGCGCCTCCGGCTGTTCATCTCGGTCAAGACCGTCCCGGGACCCATGTCTCCGCGGTTCTGCGCAAGCTCCAGCTGTCCAACCGCAACGAGCTCACCCGCTGGGCCGTGGCTCGTCGCATCGTGTGAAGGCGGGCTCGGCCGGGAACGAGGATGGGACGTGCGGGTGAGGGGCGGCCGGGGCAGGTGACGGTCTGACATCGCGTCTGGGCCCACACCGCCGCACTATCCGCCGCCGGCCCGATCCGTGGCAGGATGCGGGACGTGAGCCACCCCGCAGCCCTCCGCGAGCACCGCTCATCCCACCCCGACCTCCTCCAACCGGCCTGCGAGCACCTGCGCGCGGGCGGGCTCGTCGTCCTGCCCACGGACACCGTCTACGGCATCGGGTGCGACGCCGCCGAGGCCGGAGCGGTCGAGCAGCTGCTGGCCGCCAAGGGGCGCGGACGCCAGATGCCCCGCCCGTCCTCGTGGCCGACCCCGCCGACCTGACCGGGATCGTTGCCCGGGTGCCCGACGTCGCCCGCGCCCTCATGGAGCCTTCTGGCCGGGGGCGCTGACCCTCATCCTCGACGCCGATGGGGCCCTGACCTGGGACCTGGGGAGACCGGCGGCACCATCGCCGTGCGCATGCCGGCCCACGACCTCGCCCTCGACCTCCTGCGCCGCAGCGGCCCGTTGGCCGTCACCTCCGCCAACCCCACTGGCGCGCCGCCCGCAACCGACGCCGCAGCCGTGCGGGCCGCCTTCCCCGGACGGGTCCGGTGCGTCGAAAGAGCTCACGCAGGGTGCCACGGGCACCGACGCCGTCGGGCGCGAGGACATCCTGCTTCTTGACGGAGGGGCCACGCCCGGCCCAGTCCCCTCCACCATCGTCACCCTCGCCGGGGCGCGCGCCCGCGCCCCCCGGATCCTGCGTCAGGGGGCCCTGGCGCTCACGGACCTGGAACGGGTGGCCGGCGTCGACCTGTCGAACGAACGGCGGACGCAACGCAGGACAGGACGGAGGTGGGTGCGTGAGGTCTACCTCCTGGTCATGGCCATCGCCACCGCGACCACCTACGTGGCCGTGCCGATCATCCGGCACATCGCCGCGGTGGGCAACGCGCTCACCCCGTGCGGGCACGCGACGTCCACTCCACGCCCATCCCGCGCCTGGGCGGCGTGGCCATGTTCTTCGGCCTGTTCTCCGCGATCTCCGTGGCCTCCACGATCCCCTACCTCTCCGACGTCATCGACTCCAGCGCCTGGGCGGTGGTCCTGGGGAGCAGGACTGGTGTGCCTGCTCGGCGTCGTCGATGACCTGTGGGGAGCTGGACTGGATGACCAAAGCTCGCCGGCCAGATCCTGGCCGCCGGCGTCGTGAGCCTGGCGGGCGTCAGCTCCTCACCTTCCCCGTGGCGGGGCTGACGATCGGCTCCTCGCGCCTGTCCCTCATCTCCACCGTCATCGTCGTCGTGGCCGCCATCAACGCCGTCAACTTCGTCGACGGACTCGACGGGCTGGCGGCCGGCATCATCGGGATCGGCTCGACCGCCTTCTTCATGTACACCTACGTCTCACCCGCGCCACGAGCCCCGGCTCCTACAGCTCCCTGGCCGCCACGATCGTGGCCGCGCTCATCGGCGTGTGCGTGGGCTTCCTGCCCCACAACTTCAACCCGGCCACCATCTTCATGGGCGACTCCGGGGCGATGCAGCTGGGGCTGGTCTCGGCGGCCTCCACCATCATCGTCACCGGGCAGATCGACCCCGGCAGCTTCGACGGCTCGCGCGCCCTGCCCGCCTTCATGCCGATCCTCCTGCCGCTGGCGGTGCTCCTGCTGCCCCTGACCGACGATGATCGTGGCGATCGTGCGTCGGGCCAGGAAGGGTCTGAGTCCCACCCACCCCGACCGCATGCACATGCACCACCGGCTCCTGGCGGCCGGGCACTCCCACCGCCGCGCCGTGCTGGTGATGTACCTGTGGGCCGCCGTCGCCTCCTTCCCCGTGGCCGCGATGGCCTTCTTCCCCCTGCCCTGGGTGATGGTGGGGGCGGGCATCGCGGTCCTGTTCGCCTTCGTCGTCACCGTCGACCTCATGCCCGGGGTGCGCCACGCTCTGCACTCGATGCTGCACCGGCGCCAGGACCGCCAGGAGCAGCGGATCGTCGTCTCCCGCAATGTCTCGGGAACCGGCGAGGTGACGCGCCCGGCCGAGGGGCAGGCGCCGCACGGGGCCGCATTAGCAGCACCGTCCGAGCCGACAGAAGGGGGACGCCAGTGAGCGAGACGGTCCGCACGAACGCCCACACCCTGCGCGAGGCCTCCACCCGACTGCGCCGGATCCTCTCCGTGGCTGCCGTGGTCCTGGTAGCCGGCGAGGTCCTGTGGTGCCTGATCGGCGGAGCCCGCGGAGCCGTGGCCCATCCGCTGGGCACGCTGCTGGCCGCAGCGGGTTCGACGACGGTGCTTCTGGCCGCGACCTGGTGGTTCCTGGACCGCATGGTCCGCTCCGGAATGGGAGCCCTGGTGGCCTGGATGGCCGGCGGATACCTGGGAAAAGTTGCGATCCTGGCTGTGGCGCTCCTGGGAGGACGGGCGCTGGGGTGCGACACTAGAGTGATTGGGCTCTCACTCATCGCTGCGATTCTGGTGGGCATGTTCGCTGAGGCGACTGTCCTGGCGCAGGCGCGAATCCTTGCGGTGGAGCCGAAGAGGGGTGGCTCGACGGACCGGTCCTGACCGGGGTGCGGGTTCGGTCACAGGGGGAGGTGAGTGCGACGAGCCGAGGAGGAAGTGCCGGTTCGCTTCGTCAAGACCTTGTGAGGCGCTAGCAGTACCTGTGATTATCAGGCCTGTGAGGACAGACCTCGAAGCGTGAGAGACATCGGGAGGATCTCCTGTCCACCAACACCGTCACCGAGAACGGCACGGCAGCCGACGACGTCGCCGTGCCGCGGACGGCTGACGCCAAGCCGTTCGTCAAACCGCTGTGGTACTGGGTGCTTCTGATCGTCCTGGTCGCCGTCATCGCGCTGACCGCCGTGCCCGCCTTCACTCAGCACCCTCACTCGCCCAGCGTCGGGGACTTCTTCCCCGGGGCCATCTTCGGTGAGGGAACTCTCTTGGAGTTCAACCGCCTCACCTTCGTCCGCCTTGTCATGGGGGGTCTCCTGTGCCTGACGCTGGGCCTCGCCGCCGCCCGCCGCTTCAGGATGGTTCCCGGGCGCGGGCAGGCGCTGCTGGAGATCATTGCGGACTTCGTGCGCAGCAATGTGGCCCTCATGCTTCTGGGCAACAAGAACGGCCGCCGCTTCGCGCCTCTGCTCGGCACCCTCTTCCTGGGCGTGCTCGCCATGAATCTCTCCGGCATCATCCCGGGGCTCAACATCGCCGCCTCCTCTGTGGTGGCCGTCCCCATGGTGTTCGCCGCCCTGACCTACATCACCTTCATCGGTGCCGGGATCAAGGAGCAGGGGGTCGGGCACTTCTTCGCCTCCCAGCTCCTGCCTCCGGGCCTGCCCAAGCCGATGTACCTGCTCATCACCCCCATCGAGTTCCTCTCGAACTTCATCGTGCGGCCGGTGACACTCACCCTGCGTCTGCTGTGCAACATGGTCTCCGGGCACCTCCTGCTCGGCATGACCTTCTTCGGCACCACCAGCCTGCTTCTGCACCTGCAGGCATCCTCGACGATCAGCCTCCTGACCGGTGCCGCCATGATCGTGGTGACGCTGTTCGAGGTCTTCGTAGCGGTCCTGCAGGCCTACATCTTCACCATCCTCAGCGCCGTCTACATCAAGCTCTCCATCGAGGCTCACTAGACGTCGTAGGACGTCGCCCGAGACTCTTCCACCGACCCCACCTGCGCCACCCGGCGCCAGAAAGAAGGAACCGCATATGTCCCTCACCGCGCTCGCATACGTCGGCTACGGCCTGGCCACGCTCGGCCCGGGCATCGGCATCGGCCTGCTGGTCGGCAAGACCCAGGAGGCCACGGCCCGTCAGCCCGAGGTGGCCGGACGCCTGTTCACCAACATGATCATCGGCGCGGGCATGGTCGAGGCCCTGGGCCTCATCGGCTTCGTCCTGCCGCTCGTCGTCAAGTGATGCTTCCCCTGGCTGCCGAGGGAGGGCAGGGCGGAGGCACAGCCTTCATCCTGCCCCCGCTCTATGAGATCTTCTGGGCGGCGGTCGTCCTCCTGCTCATCCTCCTGGTGGTGGGCCGCTACGCCCTGCCCCGGCTCTACGCCGTGCTGGACGAGCGCGCCCGGCGAGATCAGGAGGGCCTCGACCTGGCCGACAAGGCCCAAGCAGGACCAGGCCGACGCCGAAGCGCGCCGCCCGGCTCGTGGATGAGGCCCGCCGCGAGGCCGCCCGCATCCGCGACAACGCCCAGAGCGAGGCCAGGAGATCGTCGCCCAGGCCCGCACCGACGCCCGAGGCCGGGGCCGCCGGTATCGTCGAGGGCGCCCAGCGCCAGATCCTGGCCGACAAGCGGGCCGCGCAGATCTCGCTGCGCGCTGACGTCGGCATGCTCGCCTCCACTCTGGCCGAGCGCATCGTCGGCGAGCAGGCTCAGGACACCGCCCTGTCCGAGCGCGTCATCGACCGCTTCCTCGACGAGCTCGAGGCCATGCCTCCCGTCGAGGGCGTCGACGCACCGGTGACCACCGGCTCCGCCTCCGAGCCCGCCCCGGAGGAGAAGCCGTGAGAACCGGGACCGGAGCCACCCGTGAGACCGTGAGCCAGGCCTGGGGCCCGGTGCTCACGGCGGCGGGCGTCGAGGGTCAGGAGCTGGGTCGCCAGATCCTCGCCCTGGCCCACCAGGTCGCCGTCAGCTCGCTGGAGAGCCCCTGACCGACCCGGGCCGCGAGCCCGAGGACAAGGTGACGCTCGCACGTCGGCTCTTCGAGGGGACCGTGGACGGGCGCGTCGTCGACCTGCTCAGTGCCATGGTTCGCGGCCGCTGGTCCAAGCCGGTCGACCTCATCTCCGCCCTCCACGACCTGGGTATCGAGGCGATTCTCGCCGGCGCCCACGCCGACGGCACGGTCGGTGAGATTGAGCAGCAGCTTTTCGATGTCCACGAGCAGATCGCCGACGACCGCGAGCTGCGCGAGGCCCTGGCCCCCTCGCGCCGCACCCGCACCGAGGCCCGCGTCCGCCTGGTCGAGGCGGTCTTCGCCGCCCATCAGCGCCCCGGCCATGAGCCTGCTGCGCTGGTGCGTGCGTCACCGCACCGAGGGCGGGCCGCTGCGCAACCTGCGTCGCGTCGTCGAGCTGGCCGCCGCCATGCGCCGGCGCACCATCGCCGACGTCGTCACCGCCATCCCCATGACCACCGCCCAGGAGGAGCGCCTGCGCACCATTCTGGAGCGGCGTCTGGGCACCCGCATCGACCTCAACTGCGAGGTCGACCCCGAGGTCATCGGCGGAGCGCGCGTCATGATCCGCAACCACGTCCTGGACCACACCGTGCGCGGCGCCGTCGCCGAGCTGCGCACCCGACTGGCCGGCTAGCGGGCACGGCGCCTAGCGCTGCCTCCTGCACCGGCCTCCACAACTTCACCACTCACCTGGTGCCGACGTCGCTCACGCCTCGCGCCGCCGGCCGCCAGAACGCAACCAGCAAGGAGACGAGATGGCAGAGCTGACCATCAGGCCCGAGGAGATCCGCTCGGCCCTGAACGAGTTCGCCGAGTCCTACAAGCCCGCCGAGGTCGCGGCCGAGGAGGTCGGGCACGTCGTCTTCGCCGCTGACGGCATCGCACACGTCGAGGCCTGCCCGGCGTCATAGCCAACAGAGCTGCTCACCTTCGAGGACGGCACCGCGAGCACTGGCGCATGACAGCGAGGAGCGCAAGGTCGGCGTCGTCGTCCTGGGGTCCTTCGACGGCATCGACGAGGGCCGGGTCGTGCGCCGCACCGGCGAGGTCCTCTCCGTGCCGGTGGGCGACGCCTACCTGGGCCGCGTCGTCGACCCGCTGGGTCGGCCCATCGACGGCCTGGGCGAGATCGAGGCCGAGGGCCGCCGCGCCCTGGGCTCAGGGCCCCCGGCGTCATGTCCCGCAGGTCCGTTCACGAGCCCCTCAGACCGGGCTCAAGGCCATCGACTCGATGATTCCGATCGGCCGCGGCCAGCGTCAGCTCATCATCGGCGACCGCCAGACCGGCAAGACCGCCATCGCCCTGGACACCATCCTCAGCAGAAGGCCGCCTGGGACAGCGGTGACCCCGACAAGCAGGTGCGCTGCATCTACGTGGCCTCCGGCCAGAAGGGCTCCACCATCGCCGCCGTGCGCGCCGCCTGGAGGAGCGCGGCGCTCTGGAGTACACCACCATCGTCGCCTCCCCGGCCTCCGACCCGGCCGGCTTCAAGTACCTTTCTCCCTACACGGGCTCGGCCATCGGCCAGCACTGGATGTACCAGGGCAAGCACGTCCTCATCGTCTTCGACGACCTGTCCAAAGCAGGCCGGGGCCTACCGTGCAGTCTCCTGCTGCTGCGCCGCCCGCCGGGCCTGCGAGGCCTACCCCGGTGACGTCTTCTACCTGCCTCGCGCCTGCTGGGCGCTGCTCCAAGCTCTCCGACGACCTGGGCGCGGGATCCGATGACCGGGCTGCCGATCATCGAGACCAAGGCCAACGACGTCTCCGCCTACATCCCCACCAACGTCATCTCGATCACCGACGGACAGATCTTCCTCCAGTCCGACCTGTTCAACGCTGACCAACGCCCCGCCGTCGACGTCGGCATCTCCGTGTCCCGCGTGGGTGGTGCCGCCCAGGTCAAGGCCATGAAGAAGGTCGCCGGAACCCTCAAGATCACCCTGGCCCAGTACCGCTCCATGCAGGGCCTTCGCCATGTTCGCCTCCGACCTGGACGCCGCCACCCGCGCCCAGCTCACCCGCAGTGAGCGCCTCGTGGAGCTGCTCAAGCGGCCCCAGTACACGCCCTCCCGGTGGCCGAGCAGGTCGCCAGCGTCTGGGCCGGCACCAAGGGCTACCTCGACGACCTCGACGTCGCCGACGTCCTGCCCTTCGAGGCGGCTTTCCTGGACCACCTGCGGCGCAACACCGACATCCTGGACACCATCGAGGTCCACCGGGCGGCTCACCGATGAGACCGAGGAGGCCCTGGTCAAAGGCCGTCGAGGCCTTCCGCGCACCTTCGCCTCCGGTGAGCAGATACTGGACGCAGGGTCGCCGAGCCCGAGGAGAGCCCACCGCCGAGGACCGCGAGCAGCTCGTGGTCAAGAGGGGCTGACGTGGCAGGAAACCAGCGCGTCTACAAGCAGCGCATTCGATCGACCCAGACCCTCAGAGGTGTTCCGGGCGATGGAGCTCATCGCCTCGTCCCGGATCGGGCAGGCGCGCCGCAGCGCAGGGAGGCCTCGCCCTACGACCACGCCCTGAGCCAGAGCGGTGGCTGCCTTGGGCTCCTACTCCCGCTTCGAGCACCCCATTACCCAGGGAGCGTACGGATACCAACCGCGTGGCGATCTCGTGGTCACCTCCGACCGCGGCATGGCCGGCGCCTGCTCGAGCCACCATCCTGCGCGAGACCGGCCGCCTCATCGAGGAGCTGGTCAAGGACGACAAAGAGCCGGTGATCTTCACCTTCGGTCCCGGCGCGCCCGCAGCTACTTCAGCTTCCGCGGCACCGATCGAGTTCTCCTGGACCGGTCAGTCGGACCGACCCAGCGACAGGTCCATCGAGGAGGTCGCCACCACCCTCCTGGACTACTTCCTCCAGCCGCACGAGGCCGGCGGCGTGGCCGAGTCACATCGTCTTCACCCGCTACGTCTCGATGGTCTCCCAGGTCCCCGAGGTGCGCCGGATGCTGCCGCTCAAGGTGGTCGACGTCGCCGGGGCCGGTGAGCTCGACGAGGCCGGCAACGAGGCCCTGGAGAAGGAGCTGGCGAGGCTTTCGGCAGCTCCATGCCGCTGTACGAGTTCGAGCCCGGGCCTCGAGGTGCTCGACGCCCTCCTGACCCGCTACATGGGCACCCGCATCCGCAACGCCCTGCTGCAGTCGGCCGCCTCCGAGCTGGCCAGCCGCCAGCAGGCCATGCACACGGCCACGGACAACGCCGAGGACCTCATCATCACCTACACCCGCCTGGCCAACGCGGCCCGCCGGGCGACATCACCCAGGAGATCACCGAGATCGTCTCGGGTGCCGACGCCCTGGGGGCCGAAATGAACCAGCCCGACGTCGTCGAGACCCCACAGACTCACCTCACCGAGCAGGACCCCCTCTCAGGCTCTGGAAGATACGGAAGAACGCACATGGCTGACACCACCACCCCGGGACGAGGACGCATCACCCGCATCATCGGCGCCGTCGTCGACGTCGAGTTCCCGCCTGATGCGATCCCGGCGATGTACAACGCCCTCAAGGTGACCGTTCAGGCCACCAGCGCCGGCGAGGAGCCCCACGAGATCACCCTGGAGGTCGCCCAGCACCTGGGTGACAACATCGTGCTGCACGATCTCCCTCAAGCCCACCGACGGCCTCGTGCGCGGCTCGCTGGTGCGCGACACCGGCGCACCGATCTCCGTGCCCGTGGGCGACGTGACCAAAGGGCCACGTCTTCAACGTCACCGGCGACGTCCTCAACCTCGCCCCCGGCGAGCAGATGAAGATCACCGAGCGCTGGCCCATCCACCGCCAGCCCCGGCCTTCGACCAGCTCGGTCAAAGGGCAGATGTTCGAGACCGGCATCAGGTCATCGACCTGCTCACCCCCTACGTCCAGGGCGGCAAGATCGGCCTGTTCGGCGGCGGCGCCGGCGTGGGCAAGACTGTCCTCATCAGGAGATGATCCAGCGCGTGGCCCCAGAACCACGGCGGTGTCTCCGTGTTCGCCGGCGTGGGGAGGCGCACCCGCGAGGTAACGACCTCATCGTCGAGATGGACGAGGCCGGCGTGTTCGACAAGACCGCCCTGGTCTTCGGCCAGATGGACGAGCCGCCGGGCACGCGTCTGCGCGTGGCCCTGTCCGCCTGACGATGGCCGAGTACTTCCGCGACGTCCAGCACCAGGACGTGCTGCTGTTCATCGACAACATCTTCCGCTTCACCCAGGCCGGCTCCGAGGTCTCCCACGCTGCTGGGGCGCATGCCCTCGGCCGTGGGCTACCAGCCCAACCTGGCCGACGAGATGGGCCAGGCTCCAGGGCGCATCACCTCCGCCGGCGGCCACTCCATCACCTCCCTGCAGGCGATCTACGTGCCCGCCGACGACTCACCGACCCGGCACCGGCCGACCTTCGCCCACCTGGACGCCACCACCGAGCTCAGCCGTGAGATCGCCTCGCGCAGCATCTACCCGGCCGTGGACCCGTTGTCCTCCACCTCGCGCCTGCTGGCCCCCGGCTACGTGGGCCAGGAGCACTCGACGTCGCCACCCGGGTGAAGTCCATCCTCCAGAAGAACAAAGGAGCTCCAGGACATCATCGCCATCCTCGGCGTCGACGAGCTCGGCGAGGAGGACAAGGTGACGGTGGCCCGCGCCCGCCGCATTGAGCAGTTCCTGTCCCAGAACACCTACATGGCGGAGAAGTTCACCGGCGTGGCCGGCTCCACCGTTCCGCTGTCGGAGACCATCGAGGCCTTCCGCCGCATCTGCGACGGTGACTACGATCACCTGCCGGAGCAGGCCTTCTTCAACATCGGTGGTATCGAGGACCTGGAGCGTCGTGCCGCCGAGCTCAAGGACTGAGACGTAGGATCCGGGAAGAGCCGGGCGCAGGAAAGGAGGGGACATGGCCTTACGTGTTGAGGTGGTCTCGCCAGCGGGCGAGGCCTGGACCGGTGAGGCGACGCAGGTCTCCGTGCCTCTGATCAACGGGGAGCTGGGCGTCCTGCCCGGCCGCCAACCCCTCGTGGCGGTCCTGGGGTCCGGGCCGGTGCGCCTGAGTCCCGTCGACGGCGAGATGCGTAGGGTCGAGGTGTCCGGCGGCTTCTGCTCCGTGGACCACGACGTCATCACGATCGCCGCCGACCATGTGAAGCAGGACGCGGAGGCCTGAGGCATGGGGCAGCACGTGTGGATGGTCGTGGCGATCGTCGTCATCGTCCCTCGTGCTGCTGGCAGGCGGGTTCCTGGCCCGCCTGCGCTACCTGGCCGGACGGGTCGGCTCCTTCGAGTGCGCCCTGCGTCCACGCGGGGCGCAGCGCTGGCTGAGCAGGGTCGCCTCCTTCCGGCTCGACTCCTGGAGTGGTACCGCCTCGTGTCCTTCTCCACCAGGCCGTCGCGCTCATGGAGCCGCTTGAACCTGGAGCTCTCCGGTACGACGCCGCCGGGAGCAGGGGCGCGTCGTCGAGGTCCACTGCGTGGATGCCACTCCGCAGCCCGAGGGGCTTCGACCTGGCCATGATGGAGGTCGCACTCGGCGCTGATCGCCTGGGTGGGTCCGCCTCCCCGAGCAGCCCAGCCTCTACTGAGGCCCCGCGCGAGCAGCTTCGCCAGTGAGCCTCGCCGGCGCTTCCGCCGGGCCGGCGGGGTGGAGCCACGGCCTCCTGACCGGATCGGCGACGTACTTCTCCCGCGAGGACTGCGTTTTCCTGCAGACTACTGAGGTCCGCCCCAGTCATCTGTAGGACATCGCAGTCCTCGATCCGACATACGTTCTCGACGGCGGGGTCACGGTCTCACTGGTGCTACGGCTCTGGCTCGGATCACGCCGAAGAAAGTGGTCCCTGATCTGGTCGGGTGCGGTGCTCGAATGGCGGAGGGTGCGGGC
>BNJU01001657.1_pt1 | contig 55879 bp, 83 predicted proteins | sample 8539281 | NCBI WGS metagenome assembly BNJU01 (sample SAMD00202456, study PRJDB9452) | human saliva metagenome | isolation source: human saliva | place: Japan
CAACAACAACAGAAGCTCCAACAACAACAGAAGCTCCAACAACAACGGAAGCTCCAACAACAACAGAAGCTCCAACAACAACAGAAGCTCCAACAACAACAGAAGTTCCAACAACAACGGAAGCTCCAACAACAACAGAAGCTCCAACAACAACGAAGCTCCAACAACAACGGAAGCTCCAACAACAGAAGCTCCAACAACAACGGAAGCTCCAACAACAACAGAAGCTCCAACAACAACAGAAGCTCCAACAACAACAGAAGCTCCAACAACAACGAAGCTCCAACAACAACAGAAGCTCCAACAACAACAGAAGCTCCAACAACAACGGAAGCTCCAACAACAACGGAAGCTCCAACAACAGAAGCTCCAACAACAACAGAAGCTCCAACAACAACGGAAGCTCCAACAACAACAGAAGCTCCAACAACAACGGAAGCTCAACAACAACGGAAGCTCCAACAACAACGGAAGCTCCAACAACAACAGAAGCTCCAACAACGACAGAAGCTCCAACAACAACAGAAGCTCCAACAACAACGGAAGCTCCAACAACAACAGAAGCTCCAACAACGACAGAAGCTCCAACAACAACAGAAGCTCCAACAACAACGGAAGCTCCAACAACAACGGAAGCTCCAACAACAACAGAAGCTCCAACAACGACAGAAGCTCCAACAACGACAGAAGCTCCAACAACAACGGAAGCTCCAACAACGACAGAAGCTCCAACAACGACAGAAGCTCCAACAACAACGGAAGCTCCAACAACGACAGAAGCTCCAACAACAACAGAAGCTCCAACAACAACGGAAGCTCCAACAACAACAGAAGCTCCAACAACAACGGAAGCTCCAACACCGGAAGTTACTACAACAACAGGAACTCCAACAACAACAGAAGCTCCAACACCGGAAGTTACTACAACAACAGGAACTACAACAACAACAGAAGCTCCAACACCGGAAGTTACTACAACAACAGGAACTACAACAACAACAGAAGCTCCAACACCGGAAGTTACTACAACAACATCTGGACCAGAATTACCGAACACAGGTGTGGAAGACTTATCAGCTGTATTCAATGTAGCAAATATGGCTCTTCTTGCAGGTTTAGGATTACTTGCGACTGGCAAGAAAAAAGAGGACGAAGAATAATCTCACCTGAGTGATTCATTCTAACGTTTGACGAAAAGCCCCGAGAGAAATCTCGGGGCTTATTTTGGTCTAATTAAAACCCCCGGATTGTCTGGGGGTCCAAAAAGCTTTAGCGGAGTGATAATGAAATAACAAGCCTCCTTAGTTATAATTCGTATGTGGTCTGCAAACTACATCGAAAGAACTAAGGAGGTTTTGTCATGGGATATACCGATGACTTACACAGTTTATCACATACGAAATGGAACTGTAAGTATCATATCGTTTTCGCACCAAAATATAGAAGAAAGGCATTCTATGAGTCAAGGAGGCTTGATGTCGGTAGAATGTTACGACAGTTATGTGAATGGAAACATGTGAAATATTATTGAAGCAGAGGTCTAGGTCTGCGTGATCATGTTCATATGTTAGTGGAAATACCACCAAAAATGAGTGTTTCTGGATTTGTCGGATATTTAAAAGGGAAAAGTAGCCAAATGATATTTGAAAGATGGGCGAATGCAAGATTTAAATATCGAAATAGATCATTTTGGTGTAGAGGGTATTATGTAGATACGGTCGGAAAGAATTCGAAAGCCATTGGAGAGTATATACGGAATCAATTAAAAAGAAGATCATATAGCGGAACAATTAGAATTAGAATTGGAAAGATCCGTTTACAGGAAAAACGTAAATAGGTGCTCGTCGCAGGCCACATGAGCGCCTTGAGGCGTCGCTCTAAGATCAGGGCTATGCCCGAAATTGAAAAACCACCGGCTTAGCCGGTGGATATTTATTATGTTTCAGTCGTTAAAAATGAATGTTTCGTTGTAGCACTTTGTTTATCGTTCGTGAAAAATATAAAAAAATACACGTTTTATAGTTGCTTTTTAAAAAAATAAAAACAGTAAAATCATAACTATCCTAACAAACGGTTTAAGAAATGTACGGTTTTTGACCGAAAGTTGGAGTTGCATTTATTTCTGTCGATTATTTTTTTAAGGAGGACTTATGAAAACATTAGAAGAACGTATTCTAAAAAGATGGCTATGTTTTTAGGGTGAAAAACATCCTTAAAGTCGATTCTTTTCTCACTCACCAAGTGGATTTAAACTTGATGAAAGAGATTGGAAAAAGTCTTTGCGGAAAAGTTTTAGCGACTGCTGGGTATTACGAAAGTTGTCACGATTGAAGCATCTGGAATTGCTCCAGCGCTTTATACAGCAGACGCACTTGGAGTTCCGATGATTTTTGCGAAGAAATCAAAGAACATTACGATGAACGAAGGCATCCTCACTGCTGAAGTTTACTCATTTACAAAACAAGTCTCAAATACCGTCTCTATCGCAAGTAAGTATCTTTCTGAAAATGATAAAGTCCTTATCGTCGACGATTTCTTAGCGAATGGACAAGCCGCAAAAGGACTCATCGAGATTGTGGAACAAGCCGGCGCTAAAGTGGAAGCCGTTGGAATCGTTATTGAAAAATCATTCCAAGATGGACGTGGGCTCCTAGAAGAAACAGGCATCCCAGTCTTTTCACTAGCACGATTAGAACGTTTTGAAAATGGACAGGTCGTATTTAAGGAGGCAGACTTATAATGCAACAACAAGAAAAACACTCACAATCGATGGTGCTCGGGCTGCAACATTTATTAGCCATGTACTCTGGTTCGATTCTTGTACCAATGATGATTGGGAAAGCTCTCAGATATAACACGGAACAATTAACGTACTTAGTCTCAACTGACATTTTCATGTGCGGGTTGGCGACATTTTTACAATTGCAATTAAACAAATACTTTGGTATCGGCCTTCCAGTCGTATTAGGGGTAGCCTTCCAATCGGTAGCACCGTTAACCATCATCGGTCAAAACCATGGTAGTGGAGCGATGTTCGGGGCGCTAATCGTGTCCGGGATTTTCGTCGTTCTCATTTCTGGCGTCTTCTCGAAACTTGCACGATTCTTCCCAGCCATCGTTACTGGCTCGGTGATTACGACAATTGGTTTGACGCTTATTCCGGTCGCTATCGGAAATATGGGTGGCAATGTTCCAGATCCAACAGCGGGTAGCCTAATCTTGTCACTCGTCACAGTTGCCATTATTTTAGTCATCAACATCTTTACAAAAGGCTTCTTTAAATCAATTTCTATCTTAATCGGATTAGTGATTGGGACACTACTTGCAGCATTGATGGGCTTAGTAGAGTTTTGCTCCAGTAGTCAAAGCGCCTTTTGTACACGTCCCAACAGCCTTCTATTTTGGAATGCCAACGTTCGAATTCACTTCAATTTTCATGATGTGTATTATCGCGATGGTTTCCATGGTTGAGTCGACAGGGGTGTACTTAGCACTTTCTGATATTACGAATGATCCAATCGATGAAACGCGTCTTCGCAACGGTTACCGTGCGGAAGGGTTAGCCGTGTTACTCGGTGGTGATTTTCAACACATTCCCATATACAGGATTCTCTCAAAACGTGGGCTTAGTGAAAATGTCAGGAATTAAAACACGTCTTCCAATCTACTACGCAGCAGGCTTCCTTCTATTATTAGGACTTCTTCCAAAATTCGGTGCTTTAGCACAAATCATCCCTGATCCAGTCATTGGTGGGGCAATGATCGTGATGTTCGGGTTCGTATCTCTTCAAGGGATGCAAATGCTCGCTCGTGTAGATTTCGCAAATAACGAACACAACTTCTTGATTGCAGCGGTATCTATTGCAGTCGGTGTCGGCTTTAATAATAGTAATTTATTCAATAGCCTCCCAACAGAATTTAGCATGTTCTTCAAAAACGGAATCGTTATGGCCAGCATCCTTGCCGTCGTCCTCAACGCGATTCTCAATCGTAAGAAGAAATAAATAAACTCGTTATCTCCATTCAAAGAGAAGGTCTCCCCACCTTCTCTTTTTTTCTATTCTCCTTAAAGTTTCCTTGTCTCCAGCGGGCCCGCCTCCTGAAATTGTTCAAAGTATCCATGCACGCAAAAAAATACAAGAAGCAAAACCAAAAACATTGTGGAGCGGTAAAAATAAACTCAATTTAGTTGGGTTTTCTACATAGATGATTTCGAAGAAACTTGCGGATTTTATAATCGCAGTAACGGGGGATTGCATCGAATGTGAATTAGGCGGAGTAGGGACGTGTCCCGTACTCCGCGTTTGAAGCTTCGAAGGTGCAAGACTACAGGCTTGCACCGGTGCCCCGTAACAGCGATTATAAAAAGAATCCGCAAGGATTCTAAGAAATCATCAGCACTAACCAAACTCCAGAAAGCCAAAACTGAATCTCAGCACAATTTCACACCCTCCACAATGTTTTCATTTAGTTTTCACTTCTCGTATTTTTTGCGTAGGTATGGTATACTATGCCTATCTTTAAACAATTTCAAGGAGGCTTAGCCCAACATGGCTGAAGACAAGAAAACATTTTACTTAACCACACCGATTTACTATCCAAGTGGCAACTTACACATTGGTCATGCCTATACAACCGTAGCCAGCGATGCAATGATTCGCTATAAAAAACTACAAGGGTTTGACACTTACTTCTTAACAGGAACAGATGAACACGGACAAAAAATTCAAGAAAAAGCGAAAGAAGCAGGCGTTTCTGAAATTGAATTCGTCGATAAAATCATTTTCGGCATTCAAGACCTTTGGAAAAAACTAGACATCTCTTACGATGACTTCATTCGTACAACACAACCACGCCATACAAAAGCCGTCCAAAAGATTTTCCAAAAATTAGTGGACAATGGCGATATTTACCTTGGTGAATACGAAGGTTGGTATTCAGTATCAGACGAAGAGTACTTCACTGAGTCTCAATTAGTCGAAGTATACCGCGATGCTGAAGGAAATATGATTGGTGGGGTTGCGCCAAGTGGACACGAAGTAGAACTCGTTAAAGAAGAATCTTACTTCTTCAGAATGAGTAAATACGCAGACCGCTTATTGCAATACTATGAAGAACACCCAGATTTCATTCAACCAGAATCTCGTAAGAATGAAATGATTAATAACTTCATCAAACCAGGCTTAGAAGACTTAGCCGTATCACGTACATCATTTGACTGGGGAATTCCAGTGCCAAACGATCCAAAACACGTGGTTTACGTTTGGATTGATGCGTTATCAAACTACATTACAGCGCTAGGATATGGTAGTGATGATGAAACATTATTCAACCGCTACTGGCCTGCAGATGTGCATTTTATCGGAAAAGAAATCGTTCGTTTCCATACAATTTACTGGCCAATTATGTTAATGGCATTAGATTTACCATTACCGAAGAAAATCTTCGCACACGGCTGGTTATTGATGAAAGACGGTAAAATGTCTAAATCAAAAGGAAACGTCGTAGACCCGAACACATTAATCGAGCGTTACGGATTAGATGCACTTCGTTACTACTTATTACGTGAAGTGCCATTCGGTTCTGACGGTATTTTTACTCCAGAATCATTCGTAGAACGTATCAACTATGACTTAGCCAACGACTTAGGAAACTTATTAAACCGTACTGTTGCGATGATTAATAAGTATTTCGATGGAACCATTCCTGCACACACTGCACCTGTTTCTACATTTGACCAAGAATTAGTGGATGCTTCAAAAGAGATGATCGTGGAAGTCGAAGAAGCGATGGAAAACATGCAATTCTCAGTGGCTCTTGCAGCAATCTGGAAATTCGTTTCTCGTACAAATAAATATATCGACGAAACAACTCCATGGGCAGCCGTGAAAGACGAAGCGCGTCAAGAAGAATTAGCACGTACAATGAACTACTTAGCAGAAAGCTTACGTATCATTGCCGTTGCCTTACAACCATTCTTAACGCAAACTCCAGGAGAAATCTTGGCACAATTAGGAATTACAGATAGCGCGTTAATGGATTACCCTTCATTACACACATTCGGCGTGATTCCTGAAGGAACTAAAGTGGTTGAAAAAGGACAACCAATCTTCCCACGTTTAGACGTTGAAGAAGAAGTAGCTTACATCCAAGCAAAAATGGGTGGAGCACCAGCTGAAGAAGAAAACACGGACTGGAATCCAGAAGAAGTGGAACTATCAAGCGAAAAAGAAAGCATCAAATATGATGACTTCGATAAGATTGAATTGAAAGTTGCAGAAGTTATCGAATGCGGACCAGTGGAAGGCGCAGACAAATTGCTTCAATTCCGCTTAGACGCTGGAGATGCTGGCGGTCACCGTCAAATCCTTTCTGGTATCGCAGAATGGTATCCAGATCCAAGCATTTTCGTTGGAAAGAAAGTCGTCATCGTTGCGAACTTGAAACCACGTAAAATGCGCGGACAAATCAGCCAAGGAATGATTCTTTCGGCTGAAAAAGATGGCGTCCTACAAGTGGTGTTTGCACCAGACGGAATGCCAAACGGCTCAACAGTAGCTTAATTGAATAGTATTTGAATAACAGTGAAGAGTGACCCTTCGAATGCGAAGAACGGCATTTGAAGGGTTGTCTATTTTAAAGGAGTTAACTATATGAAAAAAGGTTTATTAACAGGGTTACTACTCTTTGGATTTTTCTTTGGAGCAGGGAACCTCATTTTCCCACCAACATTAGGATATCAATCAGCTGATCAACTTTGGCCAGCAGTTATCGGATTTATCGTTTCTGGGGTCGGTCTTGCCATCGGAACGCTTTTAATCGGAACAGTGATTAATGGTGGGTTCAGAAAAGAGTTGGACGAAAAGATTCATCCGATTTTCTCATTGGCATATTTAATTGCATTATATTTGGCAATTGGACCATTCTTTGCGATTCCACGTACAGCAACGGTATCGTATAACATCGGGGTAGCGCCGTTTCTACCTGATTCAAAATCAGGACTTATTATTTACGCAGCGATTTACTTTGCGGTAGTCTTCTACTTGGCATATAACCGTTCATCGCTATTATCAAGCATCGGTAAAATCTTAACACCGATTTTTGCAGGATTAATTTTAATCTTTAGTAGTCGTTGGAGCGTTCAAATTCGGTCAAACAACACCTGAATTAGCGGGACAAACAGACTTACAGCGCAAAAGCTTTCGGAAATGGTTTTATCGAAGGATATAACACACTCGACGCCTTAGCAGCGGTAGCCTTCTCAGTAGTTGCCGTAAACACGTTAAAAGACTTCCATTTCAGCTCTAAGAAAGAGTACGAGAAAACAATCATGAGCGTTGGTGTTGTAACAGCGATTGGATTCAGCGTATTATATATCGGACTTGCTTTCCTTGGAAATCATTTCAACGTGGCAAGTGCCTTAGCAAAAGATGCAGATTTAAACGTTGGATCATACGTGTTAACAATGGCTTCACGCGAGTTATTTGGTACATTCGGGCAAGCCTTCTTAGCGGTGATGGTAATCATTACCTGCTTAACAACAACGGTAGGGTTAATCGTATCTGTAGGGGAGTTCTTCGAAGAAACATTCCCTCGCTTCTCTTATAAAGTGTATGCGACTGTATTTACATTAATCGGATTTGGTGTAGCAACGCTTGGTCTTCAAACGATTATCGCATTCTCACTTCCAGTATTGATGATTTTATATCCAATTACAGTTGTGATTGCGTTCTTCGTATTAGTGAATAAGAAAGTGGCGTTCTCTAAGAGAGGGATGCAGCTAACAGTGGCGTTGACAACGATTATTTCAACAGTTTCAAGTTTAGCTTCTGCGTTGAAATTAGAAGGATTAGCAAAAGCGTTGGAAATTCTTCCGTTGCAAGGATTGTCGCTTGGATGGATGGGACCGGCGATTGTTGGTATTTTAATTGCGCTTATCTTACCTGACAAGATCAAAGGCGAAGCATTCGACTTCGAAGCATTTCAAACAAAATAAAAGGTAACTTTACTAGATGATTACTGCGTATACCTACGGGGATTTTTATAGTAGCGGTAACGTTGCACCGGTTCGAGCCTCTTCGAGTCTCTCACCTTTAAAGCCTCAAAGAGGGCGTACGGATTTATAATCCTACGCCCCTTATTCGTCAATGCTAGCCACGTTACTGCTACTATAAATCCCCTAGGATACTCGTAATCATCATTTAGTCTGTGCTTTTTATTTTGTGGGAATGCTTTGAACTTGTTTAGAGGATAGCTCTAGATTAAATCGCATAGTAATGGCAAGGGCCAAGGTCTCTTTGCCTATGAAAATGCAGATAGTGCAATTTCGTTCGAAACCTTCGCACTGTGAAGGTTTCCTATAGAATCCGTAGGATACTGCGTAATCATCTATTTAGTTTGTGCTTATATTTATTTGAAATGCTTTGAACTCTTCAAGAAGAGACCGATACAAACTGGAAAGGCGTTCTAAAGCAAAAGAAACTCCGGCTGGGATTCCAGTCGGAGTTTTTGCATGCTAAAGGGCTTCGATAAAGCGTTCAGAGTGAGTTTGCCACATATCGGGATTGAAACGAGCGATTTCGGGAATGAGAATCATGTGGTAGAGTCGGACCGTGCTTCCGTCTTTGACCTCATAGGAGTACTCGTATAAAAATCCAATACGTTTGGCGAAGTCGCAAGAGTCTGTGTGCGTACTTTCTACTTTTAAATAGAGCTCTGAGATGCCCTGCTCAAGAAGGTACGGATGTAATAATTGAAAGGCTTCAATTAAAATGTCACGATGCCAATATTCTTCGAGCAGCGCGAAATCCAATAGATGACTTTGGTCTGTGGAGACTTTCATAAAGCCAATTGGCAGGTCGTAATTCTTCATTTCAATGATAAAAAAGTACGGGTCGTTGTCCATTAGTTGTGTATAAAAGTTCTCTGCATTTAAATGAGACGTTGCAGATACCCATGGAAGATTTGACGTTGCTAGAGGGTCCGTTAGCAAAGCCGCTACAATCTCCATGTCAGTTTCGTGAAAGGGCCTTAGAGAGATACGTTGTGATGCTAGTGTAGGTACGTTCATAATCGCTACCCCCTTTCTCTACCTGCATTATAGTAGTAAAAATCAGGAAAGTAAAGAGGAAGAATTGCGTTTACAACAATAATGAAAAGGGTTCCGAAATAGTCTGAAAACATAAGAATTTTTCCTAATTCCATGGTTAGAAGCTGTCAAATTCTGCCGTCATTTTTTATCGTGACTTTTGTCATGGTGAGTCGTGACGGACGGGCCTACTGAGTGACCTTCGTTTTTGTTAAAGTAGAATCATCAAGAACAACACATGGAGGCAAACATGATTACAGTAGAAAAAATTACAAAGCGTTTTGGAAACAAGACAGCATTAAACCAAATTCAATTTAACGTCGAAAAAGGAGAAATCTTCGGGTTCTTAGGACCAAGTGGAGCAGGGAAAACAACCCTCATCAATATCCTAACTGGCCAACTAAAAGCCGACGAAGGAACGACACAACTCCTCGGCAAAGATACAAAGGACCTTACCCCAGAAGACTTAGCGCATATCGGACTCGTTGGAGATTCAAGTGGCTACTACGAAAAATTAAGTCTCGAGAAGAACTTAATCGTCTACGCGAAAGATTTACGGATTACCAAATAGCCGCGTCGATGAAGTGCTTGAACAAGTCGGACTACTAGAAAGTAAGAAGACAATCGCGGAAAAACTTTCAACAGGGATGCGTCAACGAATGTTTCTAGCAAGAGCACTCTTAAACAGACCAGAGTTACTCTTCCTAGACGAACCAACGAGTGGGCTAGACCCAATGACCTCTAAGAAGATTCACCGTCTGTTGGAAGAACTAAAAGCAGCGGGCACAACGATTTTCCTAACGACACACGACATGGTCGAAGCCACAGAGTTGTGTGATCGCATTTCCCTACTAAACCAAGGGGACCTAGTGGAAATCGGAACACCACGAGATATTATTCAAAAATACAACAAAGAAAAACGAGTGAAAGTGACTTTCATCGACCACAGCGAACAAGTGATGGCTTTTGAAGACTTAAAAGACCAAGACATGAGACAAGTGGAACTCATTCACTCAATGGAACCAACGTTAGAAGACATCTTTATTCAATTGACAGGAGAGAAATTAAATGATTAAAAGAATTAGCGCCTTAATTTGGCTACGTACACAAATGATTTTAAGCAATGGAGCAATGTTATTCCAAATCGTATTCCCATATGGAATGTTACTAGCATACGACCACTTCATGAACAAAGACGGTAACCCACAAACAGCCGTACAAATCCTATTCATGATGATTCCGCTAGCGCTTAGCTTATCTGTCGGATCGATGATTACAATTATGCTTGCTGAAGAAAAAGAAAAGAAAAACTTGAAAACACTCTTCTTAAGCGGCATTCACTCAGTAGAATACTTAATCTCAATCTTATTCTACCCAGTAGTTTTAGCATTGATTACGATTGTAAGCTTCCCAATGATTGTTAAAGCGGATCTTTCAGGACGTTGGATGGAATATGGTGCCATCGTTGCGAGTGTGGCTATCTGTGTGATTTTACTCAACTTATTAGTGGGTGCTGTGACAGATACGCAAGCAAAAGCGCAAGTCAAATGGTGTGATTCCGATGATGGGGATTGCGTTCTTACCGATGTTCTCAATGTTGAGCGATGCGGTATCAAAAGTGACACACTATACATTTATGGGGAACTTTGTGGATTTCTTTACCAAAAACGACTTCGCCTTAACTGCCCAAAAGCTTCATCGTCCCTGGTGTATGGATTGTGGTGCTACTCGTCTTAAACTTCTTCTTCTTAAAACCTAAAGCAAAGAACTAGAAAATGAGCTGAGACTTAGTTTAGGATTACTGCGAATCCTTACGGATTCTTTTATAAAAGCTATAACGGGGCACCGGTTCGAGCCTATAGTCTCTCACCTTTAAAGCCTCAAAGGAGGTGTACGGAATGAATTCCTACACCTCCTAATTCGCATTTAATGCGTATTCCCGTTACAGCTATTATAAAATCCGTAAGATTCTTCGTAATCCAGTGCTGGGATTTTGTTTTTTGCTTTTTTTAAAGAGAAGAAATTAGACACAATCCATGCAAGGACGATGGTGCTTTGAGAGTTAAGGCTCCATAGACAACTAGGATTTCGAGCTGAAAAATAGTAAAAATGCCGATTTAATCGTATTTCCTCCAAAGAGTGTGGCCTTTTGGAGGATTTTTTGAGCAAAATAGTATAAGAAGAGAGCAAGATGTAACATTTTTGTTACGTAACAAAAATGTTACACTCAAGAAAAACGGAGGTGTATTTATGAGGTATAAACGCGAATTTACAGAGGAGAACTTTGAAGAATTAATGGGATTGCCATATGGGAGAATGGTAAAGGCGGCAGCGATATTGCAACTGATTGAAGAAGAAGGTGTGACTCCTGAGATGATCGAAAAATGGGGGAGATTCGATGAAGAAGAAGGAATCATGTATTTGGTCTTTGAAGCAGAAGATATTACGGAAGGGGTGAATGGCAGTGACTTCCTTAAGAGCAGAGAAATTCTCGATTATTGCCTCCCGCTATCCGAACTTTAAAGAGGATTTGGCGAAAGAATTAGCACGACATCGGGCATCGCTACGCATTATTAAACTTCGTATGGAAAACAATTCAACCAGAGAGGAATATGCAAAGAAGGTAGGGTTTAAACGTACAGCGCTGGCAAGGTTGGAACGTGGGGAAGGAACGCCTAATCTATCGACGTTAATTGAATTAGCTCACAAAAACGGGTACGAGGTGGATATTCAGCTCAAACCGTTTGGATATTAATAAAATTGAATCGGCTACTCTGACACTTGTTGGAGTAGCCTTTTTATTTCCACTAAAAGACGGTATAATGGATGTGATGAACTCTGGAGGAACAGAAATGAAGAAAAACGAATTTTATACAGTAACAATTGAAGATTTAACGCATGAAGGACTTGGGGTCGGGAAGGTCGATGGATTCCCGCTATTTATCGAAAATAGTATTCCCAGGAGAAGTCGTTCGTGTGAAGACGATGAAGATTGGAAAAAGCTATGGCTACGCGCGTGTGGAGGAGTGGCTGGAAGTGAGCCCGAATCGTGTGGAGGTGAAAAGACGCCCTCGGAACACGTGTTGGGACGATGCCGCTGCAACATATGACGTATGAGAGCCAGCTGGCCTTCAAGCAGCAACAAGTGAAAAATGTGATGACGAAAATCGCGAAGATGCCTGAATTAGAAGTGCGTCCAACGCTTGGAATGGAGAGTGCGCTGGGCTACCGAAACAAGGCGCAAATTCCAGTGCGTACGGTAGACGGTCAGTTGACGACAGGCTTCTTCAAGAAGAACTCGCATGACTTAATTCCAATTGAAGACTTCCATATTCAAGACCCTCAAATTGACCGCTTGATTGTGGCGGTGCGTGATATTTTAAGAAAGTATCCAGTGGTGGCGTATGATGAGGCCAATCATACTGGCGACTTGAAGCATATTATCGTGCGACGCGGCTTGCGTACGAAGCAAGTGATGATTATTTTCGTGACGAGAACAAAGGTGTTGCCACAAGCAGAGGCGATTGTCAGAGACATTACAGCAGCGCATCCAGAAGTGGTGTCTATCGTGCAAAACATCCAACTGAAGCCAACGAACGTCATCATGGGACGTGAGACGAAGGTGTTATTCGGGAGAAGATGTACGAAGAGAAAGTTATTCGAATTCACGTTCAAGATTAGCGCACGTTCGTTCTTCCAAGTCAATACCGTGCAAACCGAAGTACTCTATCAGCAAGCCATCGACGCTGCGGACTTGAAGGGCGGCGAGACAGTTGTGGATGCGTATTGCGGAATCGGGACGATGAGCTTGGCTTTTGCCCGCGATGCCAAGAAAGTCTATGCCATGGAAATCGTGGATGATGCGATTGTGATGGCGAAGGAAAAATGCGAAACTGAAACGGTGTGACGAATGTGCACTTTGAAACAGGGTGCGGCTGAGAAAAATTATGCCACGCTGGAAGGAAGAAGGCATCCAGCCAGATGTGATTGTCGTGGATCCACCGCGTAAAGGGCTCGACCTTGCGTTTATTGAAGCGGCGTGTGCAACGGGACCTGAGCGTCTCGTGTACGTAAGCTGTAACCCAGCAACGCTTGCTCGCGACCTTGTCCACTTTAAGGAACGTGGCTACGAGGCACAATACGTGCAACCCGTGGATATGTTCCCGATGACTGCGCATGTTGAGACGGTAGTATTAATGTCAAGGGTTGATAAATAAGAGTGTAATAAGATAAGTAAATAAAGGCTTTCCGTGATTTGAGGTCTGGTTTTAAGCCGGAAGGATAATCACGGTTTTTTGTTTTGAGGGAAGATATCCGAAATTGGGGAATTTGAAAAGTAATCAGCCGATACGGTTATTGATTTGGTGAGTTGATAAGATGATTGGCAAAGTTTCTTCGTAACATTGAACTGCTTACTATTCTAAATATTTATCAAATCGGGATTTTTAATACTTGAAAAAACAATGCCTTTATTGTATAACATAAACACCTGATGGAGGTGTAATTATGCACGTAGGATATAGAGAGGGATCTGGCAGGAAAAATGGCAAAGTAGATGAAGCTATTGCACTTTTTGATAAAGCTCGATATAACGGCTATGATGCTCCTGCGCTATATGATTCTTATGCTAAAGCTTATCGAAAAATTAAGGATTACGATAATGAAATTCTCATTCTTGATGAAGGAATTATGCGTAAAACACGGCACGATGTTGGTACTTTAGCGGCTCGTAGGGATAAGGCAATTAAGCTATTATTTGCTAAACAAGAGGCAGAGCGGATAGCTAAGGAAAAATCTGATTTTCTAAAAGCGAACAAAAAAGAGGATATTTAGAGGTTCAAAACGAAGTTAATAAGTTAATATAAAAATATACTAAGACTACGGAGTAAAAATCTGTAGGCTTATTTTTTTATGGTATAATAAATATAAATTAGAATTTATAGGATAAAAAAACATGGTAAAAAGTAAAAAAAATAACAAGATAAAAAAACATACATTCTATCAGCAATAACATTAATATGGCTAGCAGTTTCCATGATACTTTTTATATAAAAAGTAGGACTGGTTATAGAATATTAATTGATTTCTTTGGGTTACAATTAAGGCAAGAAGATGTCCTATTTATTCTTTTACTGATGATTGAAGCTTGGCTTATCTTTTTTCTAAAGCTATTTTGGAAGAAATATTCTAGTAACATTGCTAGAGTTATTCTGGTAACAGGCTGGATTTTATTAATTGCAGGATTCTTATTTGGGTCTTTAATTTTTTTAGGTGGTCATCTTGTAAGTACCTACTATACTTTTATTTCCCCTGATAAAAAACATACGCTAGTAGTTGATGAGGCTTCGTTCTTGCTTTTGTCAAATGTAAGTTTATTTGAAAGGATAAATCCTTTATTTATTGAAGATTTAGGCGCAGAAACCTCCCTCGATGATGGATTTTCACCAATTTCAGCAGGTAAGTACTGGATAAAGTGGGATGGAAATAGGGTTAGCCTTGCGATGTTGGATGAACTTGGGACTGGGACATGGGATGTAGTAAAAGTTTCCTTAGGAGATAGTGATAGGAATGTTCAACATGATAATTTAGACTCTGAGGGCAAGCCTATTGTCTATGAGGAAAATTATTCTCCTACGCTTCCTGCGAAAGATACCATTCATAAACCACTAACTAAACAAGAAATATTAGATAGTTTATCTCTTGAAAATGCTATCATAATACCAAATTCTAACTATGGACTTATAGAGGTTGATAGGGCTATGGCTAGAAGTCTATGGTATTTTGTAAGAATTGAGGAAAATAGGATGATTTATATTTCTGATGCTCCGGATACATCTCCCTAAAGTTGAGGGAGAAATTGATTCTGAAGGAAAAAAATACATTTAAGATTTACGGATATTAATAATAATCAAACCAATTATGAATCTTTAAACCAGGGAAAGACTTGGAAAAATGCTCATAAGTTTTCGGGTAACATGGATTAAATCGGGGTAGACAAATGCAAATTTTGGAGGTATAGATTATGGCTTCAAGTAAAGAATATTTGAATTTTATTTTAGAACAACTATCCGAGTTGGAAGAAATAACATATAGATCAATGATGGGCGAATATATTATTTATTATCGCGGAAAAATTGTAGGTGGAATTTATGATGATAGGTTTTTAGTGAAGCCTGTTAAATCTGCAATAGCATATATGCCTAATGCAAAATATGAGTTGCCGTATGATGGAGCAAAGGAAATGCTATTGGTCGATGATGTTGACAACAAAGAATTTTTAACTGGCTTATTCAATTCGATGTATGATGAGTTGCCTGCACCAAAACCAAAGAAATAATCGAATTGGAGGGGCTTAAAATGCTTGAGATAAAAGAAACAATGATTGAGGATATAAAATGTGTCCAACAGCTTTGGGCTGATGGGGATGTCATGAAGTTCGTCGGTTTTCCGGACGGCTTACATCAAACAGATGAAGGGATGCAAAATTGGTTTCGGTGGATTAAATCGAACAGACCGACTTTAAACCACTATTCAATTTTCGAAGACGGGAAATACTGCGGAGAATCGTTCTATGAAATCGACGCAGAGCATCGAAGCGCCGCCCTGGACATAAAATTGTTTGGATTTGCACGGGGATGTGGAATTGCAACGGCAGGGCTCTCCCATGCAATCAAAGAAGCGTTCCTAAACGGTGCAGAGATTGTATGGGTTGACCCGAATCCGGAAAACAGGAAAGCAATCGCGTTGTATGAGAAACTTGGCTTTCAGCAGAAAGACTTTCCGGAGTACCTGGTCTCCGAGGGTGAGGAGAAAACCTCAATCTATATGGAACTTCGCAAAAACTGATTCCATACGCAAAATTCCAGTTTGTGGAGGTAAAATGATTTAATGATAACCTTATGTTATTGTTAAAAAGTATAGCGATATGTTTTTCATGACTGAGGATGTTGAGTTGGAAATCACTGCTTCTGCGAGCTGATTCATAAGTAAAGTCAATTTATAATGGATATTTTATATGGAGGGGATATATATAGTTAGGAGCAATTGTTGGAGATGTTGTTGGGTCTGTTTATGAGTGGAATAATATTAAAACAAAAGACTTTTCCATTTTTAGAGAAGACTGCTTTTTTTCACAGATGATACGGTGATGACCTGTGCTGTGGCGGAAGCAATCATGAATGGCGGACAGAAGGATGACTTCATTGATGCCATGAAGAAGTATGGCAGAATGTATCCAAACGCGGATTACGGTGCTAGATTTAACCAGTGGCTTATGACCGACAACCGTGAGCCTTACAATAGTTTTGGAAATGGTTCTGCGATGCGCGTTTCGCCGTGTGCTTGGGTGATGGAGGCTACAACAGGCGAGTTGCCGTCCGAGGGAAAAACGTCTAGCGCAACTTTCTGCAGAGGTGACGCATAACCATCCAGAAGGAATCAAAGGAGCAATGGCAACGGCGGATGCAATCTATATGTGTCGTTATTTCTTCGGTAGTGATAACCCTGCGGATATTAAAAGACGTGTTAAGGAACATATCGAGAAAGAGTATGGATATGACCTTTCTAAAACGTTAGATGAAATTCGTCCCTACGTATCGATTTTCAATGAAACGTGTCAGGATACCGTTCCTCAGGCTATCGTTGCTTTTCTGGAGAGTACAAATTTTGAAGATGCGATTCGAAATGCGATTTCACTTGGTGGGGACAGTGATACTCTTTGCTGCAATCACAGGAAGTATCGCCGAGGCAGCTTATGGAATTCCTGAGTGGATTCATAGACAAAGGTCTATACCTATCTAGATGAACCGCTAAAAGATGTGCTCAGACGATGGGAAGAATTCGTTGTAATCAAATAACCGATATATAGGCGTATGACCACACTTTGAGGGGACATGTAATTGAGTTACTGTCGTAGATTTAAAGGGTGGAGGTGATGGTTTGGCGGAAAACAGACCTAGTTTTAAAGAAATCAAAATCATTTGAAGAATTTAACCAATACTATTGGTATCGAGAGGAAACTTTTCCCAAATTTGTAAGTCTCTTTGGTTTAGAGTACAGAGGTACGAAGAAAGAATTGATTTTTATAATTGAACAGTATTTTTCAGGAAATAAAAATAGAGAAATCTTTGAGGAAAAAGTCGTCAAAACTCAATCCGAAGTAATCACTTTAGAGACTCCATTACTGAACTGTGGGTTTTTCTTTTAATCAGAAGTTTAGAGATTATTTTTCAGCGGTAACAGGGGATTAGTCCCGTTTAAATTTCAATGCGGATATGGCAACCGCTTGGAGAAAAGTAAAAAGGGATAATGATCTAAAATTTACGATTCAAGACATGCTTAAAATTTATTATGGAGAGTCAGATTACGCCAAGTATGACCATTCAGCTTGTCAGTGGAATCAATTTTTAAAAGACTTTTGTGCAGATGAAAGTAGCCATCAGTATGCGAACAAGTTAACCGTTGCAGCTATCCTTTGGAGGGAAGTTCGAGATTCAAAAGATGAAAAAGTTTATTCCAAACAGCTTCTGAAAGAACATAGCCACAAAATAGAGGAGTATCGTAAATAAGCAACTACTCTTTCTTCTATCTAATCCGTTGTTGCGAAAGCCTCTACGTACCTTTTAAAGGATTATAGATAGGGTTCCTCATGAAGGCAGGTCTACTGGATGTACATCGTGAGCGCTTGTTTCATGATAATTGAAGGCAGCATAATAATGTTTAGAACGAAAAAGCTTAGGAGGATTATCGATGGTTATATTGGAATTGTATCAAGGTGATTATCAAAAGGATTTAGTCGCGTTTGATTCTTTAGAAGAAGGGAGAGCTTTTGTCGCTCAAATCCCGGGATATACTTTAGAAACAGAAGATGGGTTTGAAGTGGAGTATGTAAATCCTAAACACTTGCCGGATTATATGGAAATTGTTTTCAATGGAAATATTATCCCTTTATCTAGATTTTCGTTTGAACCCTGAAGAAAATGTCGAGATTATTTGGAAAGAAATTTCGAATCTATCCGTTAAAAAAACGATAAAGTGGTCGAAGGAGCTACAAAGGTCGATGCTTATGTCGTGAATAACGATGAAGTTAAAGCCTATATCGAAGCCAGAGAGATAAACTTCCGCAAGGCAAAAAGCTTTCTAGAAAGTAAAGGGTATGAAGTCGATAGAAGCTATTTTTGGAAGTGAAGATGGCGAAGCAATTCTCTACAGAAAGAAAGGCGCCGAAGATTGGCACTTCTTATGTCACTTAGACCCGCTGTTTGTAGAGATTGAAGATGTTGAAGGGTTTGTGGAGAATATTGAAGAATCGGAAGAAGCGTCTAAATAGAAAGAAGGAAAAATAAAGTTGAATAGAATAGTAGACGATCAGATAACGCTTATTCCTTATTATAGAAATGATGACATCTCCCTTCTTTGGTATCAAGATAGTGAGGTATGCAAACAAGTAGATAATACTCGATCAGATTTACGATCTAACAAAAACTTCATAAAATGTATGATTACCTAACTTCACATGGTTCTTGCTATTATATCCAATATGAAGGAGTGTTAGTTGGAGATGTGACACTCAAGATAACTCGGAACTTTCTATAGTTATCAGCAAAGAGTATCAGAATTTACAGATTGGAAGACGATGTATTTCTGAAATGATACAGCTGGCGAAAAGAACAAAAAAATGGTAAAGGTCTCTGCACAAATATATCCTTTTTAATACTCAAAGTCAAAGAATGTTTTTGGCTTTGGGATTTCAGAAGGTAGATGAAGAGTGGTATGAATATAAGTTGATTTAGGGTAGTTGTAGCATCATTTTATATATTTAAATACTGGTCCGTATTTTTGTATATCAAAGAACATCAAATTGAAAAATTAACTCATTAAAAAAACATATAAAGGAGTACGATTAGTGAAAGCATTAATTGTTTTAGATTGTCAAAAAGGAATGTTAGCTAGAGGATTTTGACCTGCTTAGAGAGAATATTTTGAAGTTACAAGAGATGTTTAAAGCGAGCGGGGACCTCATTATTCATACACGTCATATTGATGAAAATGAGGAGAGTATTATTTACAATGGCGACCAGCGAGGAGCGCTTGATGAAGAGCTTTCTGCGGATGCGGATTTTATCGTAGAAAAAGATTCGCCAAATATTTTTCCAGAGCGAAGAGTTGAAGGCGATTCTTGCGAACCATCCGGTGGACGAAGTGGTGATCACGGGACTGAACGCGGAATATTGCTGCTTATTTTACTGCCATTATCGCGTCAGATAGAGGCTATAAGGTAACTTATATTGAAGATGCAACGGGCAGCGTCAATGACGGTGACACTTATGAAATGCCAGGGCTAGACCTTGTGGACTTCGTTGGCTGCGTCTTGGATTGGTCTGGGCAAGTCGAGGTTCTATACTTCGATGAGTTCAAAGAGAGAGGGTAACATTAGAATTTGATGGAAGCAGGCAAAGTAAAATTTTGCCTGCTTCTTTTTTATAGGAATATGCATTTTGCCATTGAAGCAACAAAAAGAACGTGAGATAATGGGCTAGTACAGTCATTTTGATTTGAAGATTTAAATATTTTTTTGTAACCGTAGCCAAAGATGAGTTGCGATTTTGGAGGAACGATATGGATTATCAAGCAGTACGAAAAAAATATACGCTCTATACGAGAGCCACGGGGATTTTGACAATGATCCTCATTCTTTGCGTCACGTTCGCAGTCAGTGACATTCTGATGCGCACAGGGGGGTGTTCTTGTGATTGTCGCTGGATTAGCCCTTGCCATCTATGTGATTAATAAATGGTATTTAAGCACTGTGGCGAAATTGCTGCATGTGGACTTGGATTTTACATCGTGGGAACAATATATCGAGACGAATAAAGAGGCCAAAAGAGCGGTCCTCCGATTAGACGCCGCAACGTCGGAAGTGTCCTTGGCGTACATGACAGGGGACTTTGAGACGGCGATTCGAAAGGCCAAAGAAATCTTGAGTCGGGACGGACTTCAAGTGCAATATCGAAACGTTTTACAAAGCTATCTAATCCGCTCAGTTGTATTGAGCAAGCCGGAGTTGAGCCGAGAAGATCTGGATGCGATGATTGGGGAACTGACAATCACAGACCCTACGCTCGCCGATAAAACGCAAAAGATGAGTGTGGCTCTGTATGACCTGACGATCGCGCACGAGAGCAACGACTACTTCGAAACGTTAACGAATGAATACAAGTACCCACAGCTAGAAATCATCTACTACAAGGCATTGAACGCTGCGATTAAAGGCGATACGAATCGAGCCCATGAGCTGCTTAGCCAGCTTGACGGTGAAGATGAAAGATTGTATGTGGTTAGAATGGGGAAAGAACTTTTAGAAAGAACTGTATAAATCATTACCAATAGTTAAAGGAGAAACATATGAATGAGTTTAAAAATAGTCTTAGATGAAAATCTCGGGACATATGTAACTATTCCAGAAAGCAAGCAGAAAAAGTATGGTTAGAGGTATCAGATGATTTAGAAATATCTGAATTGCAACGAATCTTCCAAACAGTTATCAAACAAAAATACATCAACTGTTAGAAAAATCAGGAGTGTGGTTTTATAAAGCAGAAGAGAAAGTTTTTAAAGAATTTGGCGAAAAAAATTCCTTTAGAATTACTTTAGCATTCATCTATTGTCAGAAGATGACGAACCAGATTTTTATTTTTGGACTTGTGTTTGGTTCTCCTAGAGAATCGGAGCATGGAATTGGCTTAAAAATGTCATTAAATACAATGGATATTATTGATTATGGAGATACAGAGATTGCTTATTTTTAGTTTTGCGTAGTCACTATCTATTAACAACAAACCGGAGCCCCATAAAGGGCTCCGGCCTTCTTTTTATTTAGCAACTGCCTTCTTGTAGTACGTTTCTAATCCCAGTGCTGCGACTAGTAGCACTGCACCGACGGGTAAGTAGAGGGTTGGGTAGATGGAGCTGGTTCCGTAGATGTCGAAGACTCCTTTGAGGAAGCTGCCGAAGATGAAGGTGAGGACACCCATCTTGTAGGCTGCTTGTGCGTCTTCTGACTCCAGGAAGGTTTTTCCGGTCATTTTTGCTACGAGATTTGGCACCACTCGAGCACGAGTGGAATCATAAAGAGCAAGTACATGAATGGGGAGTAGACTTGGTGGCTGAAGAATTCATACACCGTTCCGACGACGAGTGTCACCACCGTTGCGGCTGTGTAGAATGTCAGTCCTGTTTTCTTTTTATAAGTAGACAATGTCACTCACCTCTCTTTCTTCGATGTTTCGACCGTTTGTGGTCGGTTTGTTAATGATTTGTCCATTAAAGTACATGGTTGATGATCCGCCGCCGTCTAAGTTATAAGCGGTTGTGACGTTCAATTCTTTCATAAAATCAGCTAATTGTTTCAACGATAATCCTTTACTTTCGCTCGTACGTCCGTCTGACACCACGAATACATAAGTGCTGTCGTCGACGATTCCGATAGCGGTACGAGGATTGCTCGCCATGGCTTTCCCAACTTCGTCTGAACTATCTACGGCTATTTGTCCGTTTTCAATCAACGCTGGGCCAAATGACAAGACTTGCATCGCGCCGTTGTCGACTAACTGTTGGGCCGTGATGTCGCCTTCTTTGATGATGCCGAAGCTTCCGTCTTTGTAGATGACTAAATCTTCTTGGCTAGCATTCTGACTCTCACTTCGTAACAGTTGTCCGTTACGAACGACGTATCCAGCATCTCTAGCGCCGTAGTAGTCTCCGTTAATCGCAAGGACTGCATTCACGCTCTTAGCGGTCGTTGACGTCTTCGCACTTACGTTTCGACCGTATGTTTCGTCGGCCAAGGCGGTCTTAATCGACGCGTTGCCCTTTGATTTTCACGGTTGCGACGTGGATTTGCGTATTGTTTCGTTCGTACGTCTCAATCGTGATGGATTTTGTATCGTCCTCGTAGGCAGTCGACGTGCTGACGGTTGGCGTTGTAGAGGTTCCTGAGGTACTCGAGCTGCCTGAATTATTCGAGTTTCCTGACGTTCCCGTGCCGCTTGCGCTCGTTCCTGTGGCCGTGTTCGTTGCCGCTGCCGTTTCGTTACTGAACTTTGCCAGGCTCTTTGAGATGAAGAGCGTATCGGCGACGACCATCCCCGAAGCCCCGATGAGGACTGCCGTATAAGCGGTCGTTAAGATTTTTCTGAGTGATTTTTCCTTTTTGTTATTTGACATAATGCACACCTTTCTCTTGTCCGAAAATGACTTTCTTCTGTACAAACCAGTTAAAGAAGAACATTCCGATTTCTGTAATGATTTTTACCAACGAGTGGTCCGATGCCGAGTCCGTAGCTGAGGCCCATTAAAAATTAAGTGTTCAGCGTTAATGAGAAGCTGGCGAGTAAAATATAGCCGCCGAGTTCTTTTTAGAAATGGTTTGTCGCTTGCGAATACGAATTTCTTATTCACGAAGAAGTTGAATCCTGCGCTAATCACCCTTGCGACCACGTTAGCGGTCACGAGTGGTACGCCGATAAAAATTTGAAAGGCGTAGAGGGTATAGTCTAGAAAAAGAGAGGATTGATGAGAGGGTGAAGTGCACCCTGTCAAGTAGACAGGAAAATAATTAAATTATATGACGAGTTCTTATGAACTCGTCTTTATATTATGCTGGGATTTTTAGCCCCATTGATAAAGTGATTCTTTTCTTATTATAGAACTGGATATACTCCTCAACTTTCTTGAAAAAGAGATTCATAGGTTTTTGAAATGATATAAACGATATACTTCTTCCTTTAATGTTTCCCCAGAATGATTCAATCGGTCCATTATCGATACATCTTCCAGGACAGGACATACTATGTGTTATTTGTCCTTTTTTCTATAAAGTGCTTAAAGAAATGAGAAGTATATTGAAATCCTCGATCACTATGAATCATTGTTTTTTTGTTGGAATTATCTTCCTTTTTATTTGATCAAAAGTATCTTTAACGATTTGATTATTATTTTGTTTAGATATTTGATATGCAACTATTTTCTTTGTTCCATAATCTAAAAACTGCACTAAATAAAGCTTTTTCTCCCTTTCCATACTTCAATTCAGTGATATCCGTTAATAGTAGAGCCATTGGCTCGTATTCCTTCTTAAATTCTCGATTTAAAATATTAGCTGCAGTGTATTCTTCAGTGTTCGATTTATAACGATAACGTTTTTTTCGTATAATTGCCTTTAATCCCATTAGTTTCATAAGACGCTGAATACATTTTATGATTCACTTTTGCATTTCTATAATAGTTTAAATAGATTGTGATACGACGATATCCATATATACCTTGAACAGATTCATATACTTCGTGTATTAATTCCATTAAACGACGTAGTCGTTTTTCAGATTCCGAAGGGACACGATTTAACCATTTATAATAGCCAGCTCTACTGACTTTTAACACTTTACATAATAGAGTAATATGAAATCCTCTTTTACTTAATTTTTGAATCGTTTGATATTCCGCTTCAAATCTCGTTTAGCAAACATCAACTCGCTTTCCACTTCTTGTAATTTTTAGTGCGGCATTTTTCTGTTTCTAAATATTCGTTTCGCCTTTAATATTGCCATTTCTGCACGAATACGCTCAGTTTCTGTCTGTATATTTTTCTGGTTTTCGTTTCCCTCGACTGTCTATTAATCCATCAGGACCATATTTTTGATATTTTTACCCATTGATACGCAAGTTGTAAGAAACGTTATATTTCTGTGCGGTTTGTTTATAGTTTAATTGATTTTGAATACAGTCTTTGACGATAAGGATTCTTTCTTCGTGCGTTGTTTTTCTATATTTCTAGTGTACACCTCTGGCTTAGGATCGTAGGCCTTCGTGGCCTCACCATTAGTATACTTAATAATCCAATTTCGTACAGTTCTAGCAGAAGGAATTTTGTATTTTCTTGCGATTACTCTTAAATAGGTTTTCGATTCTAAAAACTCTTTAACCACCTTTTCTTTAAATTCCTTTTGTATAAGTGTTAAACCCGTCTCGATCTTCTAATGCAGAAGGTCCATTTGCTTTTATAGTTCAAAAATACATATTAAATGCTCCAGGTGAAATCTTTAAACCATATTCACTACGCAGCTCACGAAAAGGCACACCATCTAAATACAATTCTATGAATCGTTCTAATTCTTTTGAAGTATGTTTTTTAACCAATCTAAAAATGCCCCCTCTAAAGTAGTTTACTTTTTTAAGTGTCTACTTTAGAGGGAGCATATCAGGGCGAATTGGAAAATCTCTTTGTAGATTCTGAATGAATCGCGAAGAGGATTAAAGTGTGAGCCCTCATTTTTGTTCTCGTAAATCGTTTGAATTTCTAGTTCGCAGAATGGGCGTTTTTCTTTTGCCCAAACCATCAACACATTCATTTCGTATTCGAAACGTGATCCGAAATCTCAGCATTTTTTTCTAAATGCGTGCTTGAGAATCCACGCAGACCAGTTTGTGTATCACTAATTTTTGTGCCGCTTGTGATTTCGAAAAATTTTCAAGGTGATTTTGTTTCCGACACGGCTTCTCAGTGGGACGTGGGTTTCGTCGAAGTTACGAACGCCAAGTACGAGGCTGTCTTTCTCAAGCGATGCCCTAGTGGCGATACGCATGATGTCTTCTGGACTATGTTGTCCGTCCGAGTCCGCCGTAACGATAGCCACTTCCTCGCCTGCGTATGTTTCTTTAATGTAGCGATAAGCTGTTTTTAATCCTCGCCTTTTCCTTTGTTTTTCAGGATGCGTTAAAACGGTCGCTCCTGTGAGTTGGTTGAAGATAGGAAGATATTTCTCCCCGCTGCCATCATCGACAATGACTACTTCTAAGTCTTTAGCGTTTAGTTGTTGGGTTAAAGTGATTAATTTTTCCTCTGGTTCATATGAAGGATAATTACGATAGTTTTCATTGTTTGTCACCGCTCGCCTGGTGGGGAGCTTCTCCCTTTCCGTTTGGATAATTATACTTTTGCACCATGAACTTAAAACTTACTTAAAAGAGGTGGATAAAAAGCTAGGTAAGATAGTAAAGAAGAAATAAAAATGGAATAAAAATGTATCGATAGAAAAAAATGAAAAAGGAGGTACGACAATGGCAACAATAGAAAGTGGAGCGAGATTTGGGATTCCGCTGGTATTCCTAGTGAGTTCTGTGTTTATTGCGACATGTGTGCTTGTCATTTTTATTCGCCGATGGACAGCCGCAAAACAGAGCGGAGGTCCGTTCATGGCAGGTTTTCATATCGCAAATGGAACATTTTACATTCATGTGGCGTTCTGTTTCAAAAAGCGTCGTATTCTCTATCATTGATTCGCCGGATTTCGATTGATTTCATGCGCGGTCGAAAAAGGTGGAGGTGCCCGTTATTTCGTCATCATTGAACAAAAGGACGGCACCTCGACCCCTGTTCTTCATGGGAAAAAGCAAAACCAATGATGCGCTGATAGAGGAGTTGCCTCAAGCCGTGAAGCGGTATCCGATACGAATTCAGATGAACTAAGAATAAAAAAATAGAATGAAAAAGAATGTGATATGCTCCTCTAAAGTAGACACTTAAAAAAAGTAAACTACTTTAGAGGGCATTTTTAGATTGGTTAAAAACATACTGCAAAAAGAATTAGAACAATTCATAGAATTGTATTTAGATGAGTGTGCCTTTTCGTGAGCTGCGTAGTGAATATGGTTTTAAAGATTTCACCTGGAGCATTTAATATGTATTTTTGAACTATAAAAGCAAAATGGACCTTCTGCATTAGAAGATCGAGACGGGTTTAACACTTATACAAAGGAATTTAAAGAAAAGGTGGTTAAAGAGTTTTAGAATCGAAAACCTATTTAAGAGTAATGCAAGAAAATACAAAATTCCTTCGCTAGAACTGTACGAAATTGGATTATTAGATACTAATGGTGAGGCCACGAGGCCTACGATCCCTAAAGCCAGAGGTGTACACTATGAAATATAGAAAAACAACGCACGAAGAAAGAATCCTTATCGTCAAAGACTGTATTCAAAAATCAATTAAACTATAAAGAAACCGCACAGAAATTAACATCTCTTACAACTTGGTATATCAATGGGTTAGAAAAATATCAAAAATATGGTCCTGATGGATTAATAGACAGTCGAGGGAAACGAAAACCAGAAAATATACAGACAGAAACTGAGCGTATTCGTGCAGAAATGGCAATATTAAAGGCGCGAAACGAATAGTTTAGAAACAGAAAATGCCGCACTAAAAATTACAAGAAGTGGAAAGGAGTTGATGTTTGCAAACGAGATTTGAAGCGGAATATCAAACGATTAAAAATTAAGTAAAAGAGGATTTCATACTTTATTATGTAAAGTGTTAAAAGTCAGTAGAGCTAGCTATTATAAATGGTTAAATCGTGTCCCTTCGAATCTGAAAACGACTACGTCGTTTAATGGAATTAATACACGAAGTATATGAATCTGTTCAAGGTACATATGGATATCGTCGTATCACAATCTATTTAAACTATTATAGAAATGCAAAAGTGAATCATAAATGTATTCAGGTCTTATGAAACCAATGGGATTAAAGGCAATTATACGACGTTATCGTTATAAATCGAACACTGAAGAATACACTGCAGCTAATATTTTAAAATCGAGAATTTAAGAAGGAATACGAGCCAATGGCTCTACTATTAACGGATATCACTGAATTGAAGTATGGAAAGGAAGAAAAGCTTATTTGATGCAGTTTTAGATTATGGAACAAAGAAAAAAGTTGCACATCAAATATCTAAACAAAATAATAATCAAATCGTTAAAGATACTGATCAAATAAAAAGGAAGATAATTCAACAAAAACAATGATTCATAGTGATCGAGGATTTCAATATACTTCTATTTCTTTAAGCACTTTATAGAAAAAGGACAATATATACAGTATGTCCCTGTCCTGAAGATGTATCGATAATGGACCGATTGAATCATTCTGGGGACATTAAAGGAAGAAGTATATCGTTTATATCATTTCAAAACCTATGAATCTCTTTTTCAAGAAAAATTGAGGAGTATATTCAGTTCTATAATAAGAAAAGAATTACTTTTATCAATGGGATTAAAAATCCCAGCATAATAAAAGACGAGTTCTTATGAACTCGTCATACACTTTTAATTATTTTCCTGTCTACTGACAGGGTGCACTCAATGTTGATAATCAGCATTCTTTTTGTTTTTCGAAAATACGGATACTAATAGTGTTTCTGAAAGCGCTTGACATTTAATCATTTGAGCGGTAATATGTAGTCGTCACAAAATGACACCGGTGTCAAAAAGTAAATATCTATTAGGTCAGAAAAATATGGAGGTCATTATGAAACGTTTAGACGGCAAAAAAAGTATTTGGTATTCGTAAGTTAAAAAGTTGGAGTTTGTTCTATTTTGTTAGCGGTTTTCTTTTGTGGGTGCACAAAATGTATTAGCAGAGGAAGTAGCTACTTCGACTCAGCCAACTACAGAAGAAAACAAACTAGTAACAACGGAGGCATCTCCTGAAAAAGTTCAAGAGGGTGAGAAAGAGGCAAAGAAACTCTCCTCAAAAGGACAGCCAATTAGAAACTACGGTAGAAAATGCAACTCCAAAAGAAAATGTAGAAACTCCTAAGAAGGCTGATGCCGGTGAAAAAGTAGAAAAAGTAAATAAAGATGCAAATAACGAAAAGTTAAATGTACCAGCTAACGCTCTTCGTTCTGTATCGGAAAGAAGTGCGAATGAGGGCAGAAGCTGCACAACCTACAACTGATACTTTAAATGTTAAAGATTTCGGTGCAGTTGGGGATGGAGTTACGGATGATCACGAAGCTATGCAAGCAGCTATCGATGCAGCTTCTCAAGGACTAGGTGGAGGAAAATTATATTTCCCTGAAGGAACGTATCTTGTAAAAGAAAAATGGTCCAATTAAAGAGCAATATTGATATTCGCTTGCATGATAATGCAACGATTGTTAACGGAATTAACTTTCCAAGGACGTCCTTCAATCGTATTTATGACGGGTCCTTTTATTAATGGAGGAGATAAGATTTTTCTGGGAGCCAACAGAAAATATTAGTTTTACGGGCGGTACGATTGATATGAATGGTGCTTTGAATGAAGAAGGCACTAAACCAAAGAATTTACCATTTATTAATTCTTCTGGTGGTTTTGCGATTGGGAATAGCTCAAATGTCACTATCCGCAATGTAACGTTTAAAGGATAGTTATCAAGGGCATGCCATTCAAATTGCAGGGGTCTAAAAAAATGTATTAGTTGATCAATCTCGTTTCTTAGGTCAAGCATTACCTAAAACGATTAAAGATAATGCGATGATTACCAAAAGAGTCGATTCAAATCGAACCGATGACAAGAAAAGGGTTCCCATACGCGTTAAACGAAACAGGTGTGAAATCAGAAAATGTAACGATTCAAAATTCATACTTTGGAAAGAGTGACAAGTCCGGTGAGTTGGTAACTGCAATTGGTACGCATTATCAAACCATTACTACTCAAAATCCTTCGAATATTAAGATTTTGAACAATCATTTCGACAACTTAGTTTATTCAGGCATTCGATTTACTGGATTCACAGATATTGTGATTAAAGATAATGTCTTTGATAAAAAAACAAAAGAAGAAAGTGTTCGATACAGAGAAGATGGTGGAGCGCTTGTAAATGCCTTTAGTTACAAAAATACAGAAGATGTTCTGGACTTAAATAAGAAAGTAGTAATTACGAATAATCGATTCAATATTAAAGACCCTAAAACACAAGCAATCTGAGTAGCAAGAGATAGCGAAGAGTATTTAGGAAAAGTAAAAAGATATCGAAGTAACAAACAATACGATTAATAATCAAGCTCAAGATTCTGAAGTTCCTTCAATTGAACTGATCCGCATTAGTGATGGATTAACTGTTTCAGGCAACGTTATTAACGGCGGGAAAGATGGGATTGTCATCAATAACTCTACAGGTAGCATTACAGCAACTGATAATTCTTTTCTCAAACCTAACAGGAAATTCCATTTCACTGCTAAATTCTGGAGATAACGGAAATATTTCCGTCGTAGCTTTAGGTCTTGGACATGCTGATATTCATACAGAAAATGGAAATTATCATGTGATTGCAAGAAATAAAAATGGGTATTACTATCTTGCAACTTACTCCGATGATCAATTGGCTAATTTAATTGACAAAATTGGAGAGGTGTTCGTCCCAATCGCGCAAGGAGAACGTTTTGAAAGATATCTACAGTTCGAGTTCCGTAAGGTTTCTGAAGAAGTCAAGAAATCCGACACCCCAGCAAAAGAAGCACGCGTTCAAGCTGAAGCAAACAGAAATCAAAAAGAATTACCACAAACAGGAACGAATAGTTATTTAGGGTGCTATTGCTTCCCTAGCAAAAGAAGCACTTGTTCAAGCTGAAGCAAACAGAAATCAAAAAGAATTACCACAAACAGGAACGAATAGCTACTTAGGTGCTATTGCTTCCCTTGTTGGATTAGGAGTGTTTTTTGGAGTCGGAGGAGTGAAGAAACGTCATGAAAAATTAAAACCATTTGTTCTATTCAAGGTACGGCGGTTGAAAACGAAGATGCGCTTGGTAGTTTTTGGAAATTTCTTTTGGGTGATTGATGGAGCCACAGATTTATATAATGCAAAAATCGATTGGATATTCGGTTTCTGAAGTAACGCATTTATTGTCTAAGGTGATTGCAAAACATTGTACAGAATCAAAAACGTTAAAAGAAATTCTTTTCTGAAAGTATTAGGAAGTCCGTTCAATTATAGGGTTAGATGATTCTAACCATGAAGAATATTGTAAACTGCCGACGTTTGCCTTTGTTTTTTGCAAAATTAACAAAAAAACAAAACTGGAATACATGATTCTAGGAGATTGTGTCATGCTCGTAAATGACCAAGAGGTAACCGACCATCGTGTGGATCGTTTGTTTGATTTAGGAAAAAAACGAAATCGCACATTCGAGTAAGGAAGGCCCCGAAAGAAAAAGTAATCTTACAAAAAAATTAGAGAACTAGCCAATACGTCAAAATGGATATTGGATTGGATCGCTAGATGAATCTTGTGTAGAACATGCTATTTATGGGAGTACAGAAGTGACTAGTCCTCAAATTGTATTAATGAGTGATGGTTTTTATGAGTTCTATTCTCAACATCCAGAGAATAAATTGGATGATTTAATTGTAATGAGAAAACAATCACAGGAAGTCGATCCTATTTATGGAAAGAAAGATGATGCAAGTATACTAATCGTCGATCTTTTGACGGATTGAAGCACCCTGATAAAGAAAAATAATAGGATGACTAGTAGATTAAAGAGGAGAAAATGATGCAAACAGTAATCAATAATTTTGTTGAACAAGTAATTCAATCTGGGTTGTATAAACCTATGGATTACTCATATGTAAAGAATAGAGTACTTGCTCTAGTCGGAGAGGAAGGAGCTAATACACCTACAAGTGAAACAGATATAAAAAAATTAAAAGATATGCTCGTTGAATTAGCTGAAACGAATGGAAAAGTAGGGCTCCTTGGCAGAAGAAAAAAAGACTGTTTAGGTGCAGAGTTAATGAACTTTATTACTCCAATCCCAAGTGCAGTTAATGAAAAATTCTGGAGTACTTATCAAGAGTCTCCTGAAAAAGCTGTAAATGATTTTTATCAACTAAGTAAAGATAACGACTATATTAAGTTATCAGCGATTGCTAAAAATATTGCGTTCCGTGCAGAAACAAAATATGGGTCTCTAGAGATTACAATTAACCTCTCTAAACCAGAAAAAGACCCTAAAAGCAATTGCAGCTGAGAAAATTGATGAAAGCTTCGAATTATCCAAAATGTCTTTTATGTATGGAAAATGAAGGGTATCAAGGAAGAGTAAACTATCCAGCTCGTGCGAATCATAGAATTATCCGAATGAAACTTGGAGATGAAGAATGGGGATTACAATATTCACCATATTCATATTTTAATGAGCATGCCATTTTTCTAAATACAAAGCATATTCCGATGGCGATTACGCCTAAAACGTTTGAGCAGCTATTAGAAATTGTAGATATTATTCCGGGTTATTTTGCAGGATCAAACGCAGATCTCCCTATTGCAGGTGGCTCTATTTTAAGTCACAACCATTATCAAAAGGTGGAAAAATACGTTTTCCCAATGGAAGTAGCAGAATGTGAAACAACCTTTCGTATTTTCAGGATTCGAAGATATTCAGGCTGGTATTGTGAAATGGCCAATGTCTGTTCTTAGATTGCGTGGTACGAATAAACAAAGAATAGTGGAATTAGCTTCGAAGATTTTAAAATCATGGCAAGGATATACCGATTTAGAAGCAGATATTATTGCTGCAACTGGAGAAAGTTCCACACCATACAATCACTCCGATTGCTCGTGTAGTGGATGGCCAATTTGAAATGGATCTTGTTTTGAGAGATAATCACACATCAGAGTTACATCCAGATGGCGTATATCATCCTCATAAAGATGTTCAGCATATTAAAAAGGAAAATATCAGGGTTAATTGAAGTGATGGGACTTGCTATTTTACCACCTCGTTTGAAAACAGAGTTAGAGGAAGTTGAGAAATACCTTTTAGGTAAAGAGAATGCAATTGCAGATTATCATTTAGAATGGGCAGAACAATTAAAAGAAAAAAATACTCTAACGTTAAAGAAGAAGAGGTTAATAGCGTAGTTCAACACGAAGTAGGACAAGTGTTTGCAAGAGTTCTCGAAGACGCTGGCGTTTATAAGAATACTCCGTTTGGACATGAAGCATTTATGAGATTTGTTAAGTCGGTTGGAATTAATTAGGAGGAACCCCAGATGGCAATATTGGTGACAGGCGGAGCTGGTTATATTGGTAGCCATACCGTAGTAGAATTATTAAATTTAGGAAAGGAAGTCGTAATTGTTGATAACCTTTCGAACTCTAGCATCTTGGTATTAGATCGTATTGAAGCAATTACAGGGAAACGTCCTGCGTTTTACGAATTAGATGTTTGTGATAAACAAGGATTGAAAAAAGTTTTTCGAACAAGAATCTATTGAGGCTGCAATTCATTTTGCAGGATACAAAAGCTGTCAGCGAATCCGTGCAAAAAGCCTGTGATGTACTACGAAAATAATATTATGAGCACATTAGCTCTTGTTGAAGTGATGTCAGAGTTTAAAGTTAAGAAGATTGTATTTTCATCGAGTGCGACTGTATACGGCATTCACAATCAATCACCCCTCATTGAGACAATGCCGACAAGTGCAACAAATCCTTATGGGTACACTAAAGTGATGCTTGAACAAATTTTTAAAAAGATGTTCATGTAGCAGATTCAGAGTGGAGTATTGCATTGCTTCGTTATTTCAATCCAATTGGGGCTCACGAGTCTGGGTTGATTGGTGAAAACCCTTCAGGAATTCCGAACAACTTGATGCCTTTTATTGCACAAGTAGCGGTAGGTAAGCGACCAGAGCTAAGTGTTTTTGGAGATGATTATGATACGGTAGATGGTACTGGCGTTCGAGATTATATCCATGTAGTGGATTTAGCGATTGGCCACATAAAAGCGTTAGAAAAAGTATCTGAAAAAACAGATGTTTATATTTATAACCTTGGTTCAGGAGAAGGCACTAGTGTATTACAACTTGTAAATACATTTGAAAGTGTTAATAGGGTTCCAATTCCTTATAAAATTGTTCCAAGACGATTAGGAGACGTTGCGACTTGTTATGCAAAATGCAGACAAAGCTTATAAGGAATTAAATTGGAAGACAACGAAATCAGTTGAAGACATGTGTAGAGATACATGGAATTGGCAATCGAAAAATCCAAACGGATATCAATAGTATAATTCTGCTTTGTAATAGTAAAAAAGACAATAAAAACAGGAATAAAAAAAGTTTATGAAAACGGTTGACAAGAAATCGGTTACACACTATAATGAAGTTACCGTTTGACACCGGTGTCAAAAACAAAAGAAGGAAGAATAACATGAAAAATCTTACAAAAATAAAATTTAAAGAAAATGGAGAATTTAATCATTTTCCAGGTAACACTGTTGTTGCCAATCTTTATACAAAACCAGATTTAATGGAAGTTGTGGATATTATTCAGGCTCGCTATAGAGAATTACCTTTTATTGATAAGTTTACTCTCACCCCTAGAGATTCTATTCATATGACTGTAATTGAATTGCTTTGCCATGAAAATCGTGAGCCTGAATTTTGGAGTAGCCATCTACCATTGGATACACCATTACAAGAAATCCATGATTACTTTGCAAAACAACTAGAAATTTTCCCGTTGCTAAATGAAGAGATTCATATGCGTGTGACTGAAATGGGAAATCAAAATATTTTAGTTGAACCAGCAGATGAAAAATCCGCTAAACGATTAGAAGAAATTAGAACTTATGTTTCTGAAAAAGCAGGTGTTCGTTTCCCTAACCATGATCGTTACCAATTCCATATCTCAATTGGATATCTTCGAGTTCCATTAACTGAAGAAGAAAATGAAGAGTTTACTAAAGTGAAAAAGGAATTAACAAAAGTTTTACTTGAAAAAGTTCCTGTTATTACTGTAAATCGTATCGATTATACAGTGTTTGAAGATATGAGACGTTTTGTTCCATATTGCGAAAAAGTTTGGAAAAATAAAAATTACAAATAAAAACAAAAAGGAGATTTCAACATGAAAAAAATCGAAAATTTTTTAAAAACTTTACTAGCTGCAGGGCTTGCAGTTACAACATTAGCTGCATGCTCAGGAGGAGCAAATAGTTCATCAAATGCTACAACAACTGCACCTCAAGCACAATCAGAAGAAAAAGCGGATAAGAGCCAAGAATTAGTAATTTATTCTAACTCTGTTTCAAATGGACGTGGAGATTGGCTAACTGCTAAAGCAAAGAAGCTGGTTTCAACATTCGTATGGTGGATATCGCTGGTGCTCAATTAGCTGACCGTGTTATCGCTGAAAAAAATAACTCAGTAGCAGATATGATGTTTGGTATCGGTGCTGTAGACTCAAATAAACTTCGTGATGCAAACCTTTCTAGCATCAATTCAAACCAGATTGGCTTAACAAGATTGATGCATCATTAGCCGATAAAGATGGATACTATAACCCAGTTATCGTTCAACCTTTAGTATTGATTGGGAAATCCAGAAGCTAAAGAAATGCCTAAAGACTGGACTGAATTAGCAGAAAAATATAAAGGTCAATATTCTATCTATGGATTGACTGGAGGAACAGGACGTGCGATTTACGCAAGTATCTTAGTTCGTTACCTTGATGAAAAAGGAGATTTAGGCGTATCAGAAAAAGGATGGGAAGTTGCAAAAGAATACTTTGCAAATGCCTATACTCTTCAAAAAGGTGAAAGCACAGTTGTTAAAGTGTTAGATAAAGAAAGCCCAATCCAATACGGTATGATTTGGGGTTCTGGAGCGTTAGTCGGACAAAAAGAACAAAATGTTGAATTCAAAGTTATGACACCTGAAATCGGAGTTCCTTTTGTAACAGAGCAAACAATGATTCTTTAAATACAAGTAAGAAACAAGCATTAGCAAAAAGAATTCATCAACTGGTTCGGTCAAGCAGACATCCAAGCTGAATACAGCCAAAAATTCGGTTCTATTCCAGCGAATAAAGATGCTGTAAAAGAATTACCAGAAGCAACTAAGAAATTTGTTGACCAACTTAAACCACAAGATATTAACTGGGAAGTTGTTGGTAAATACTTAGACCAATGGGTTGAAAAAGCTGAATTAGAATACGTTAAGTAATATTAAATGTTGAATTAATCGATAAGAGTCTCGCTAGGATTCTACTCTATGCCATAGAAAGAGTCTACGCGAGACTTTTTAAGATAACACAAAGGAGTAAACGATATGATTAAATTTGATAACATTCAAAATTAAATACGGTGATTTTATTGCGATTGACAATTTGAATTTAGAAATTAACGAAGGGGAGTTCTTTACATTCTTAGGACCTTCAGGATGCGGAAAATCAACAACTTTACGTGCATTAGTAGGATTCTTTAGATCCATCAGCAGGTCGTATTGAAGTAAATGGTAAGGATGTTACTAAATTAGAACCTGAAAAACGTGGAATCGGAATTGTGTTCCAATCTTATGCATTATTTCCAACGATGACTGTTTTTGATAATATTGCGTTTGGTTTGAAAGTGAAGAAAGTAGCTCCGGATGTGATTAAAGCAAAAGTAGCAGCTGTAGCAGCGAAAATTAAGATTTCTGACCAACAATTGCAACGTAATGTATCTGAATTATCCGGAGGGACAACAACAACGTGTGGCGCTAGCCCGTGCATTAGTATTAGAACCAAAAATTCTCTGCCTTGACGAACCGCTCTCTAACTTGGATGCTAAATTACGTGTAGACCTAAGAAAAGAATTGAAACGTCTACAAAAAGATTTAGGAATTACAACATTGTATGTTACTACACGACCAAGAAGAGGCATTGACATTATCAGATAGAATTGCTGTATTTAACAATGGTTTCATCGAACAAGTGGGAACACCTCCTGAAATTTACCATCAATCTAAAAACAGAATTTGTTTGTGATTTTATCGGAGATATTAACGTCCTTTCTGAAGAAACAGTTCATGAGATTTTTAGAAAAGCAATCCAAACATTCCTTTAGAAGATAAAAAGGATATATTCGTTTAGAAAAAAATTCGTTTCAGACGTGAAACAGAAGACGATATTGTTCTAAAAGGAACAATTATTGATACAGAATTTTCAGGTGTAACAGTTCGTTATACTGTTCAAAGTGTCAGACCATCAGGTTGTTAAACGTTACACGTATTGATAGTCAATTTGCAATTAAATCTGCTAGGGGAAAAATGTGGAACTTTATATTACACCTTCAGATGTCGTGCAATATTAGGGAGGTACAACATGCGTCATAAGTTAAATTGGAAAGATTGGCTCATTCGTATAGGGCTAATCTGGTTCCTCGTAACGTTTATTATTTATCCAAATATTGATTTGGTATTAATGTGTTTGTCAAAGATGGGCAATTCTCGCTAGATGCTGTTAATCGTGACTTAAATCACCACGTGCAATTCAAAGTATTATGAACAGTTTTAAACTAGCATTATCGTTAATTGTTACAGTTAACGTAGTCGGTCTTCTTTGTGTGTTGTTCTAGAATACTTCGATATTAAAGGTGCCAAGATCTTAAAACTTGGATATATGACATCTTTAATTTATGGTGGTGTGGTTCTTGCAACAGGGTATAAATTCGTATACGGCCCTTATGGAATGATTACAAGAATTCTTCAAAACTTCCTACCAAACCTTGATCCAAACTGGTTTGTGGGATATGGTGCTGTATTATTCATTATGACCTTCTCAGGTACAGCCAACCATACATTGTTCTTAACAAATACCATTCGTGGTGTCGATTATCATACTATTGAAGCAGCGCGTAATATGGGAGCAAAACCATTTACCGTATTCAGAAAAATTGTTTTACCAACATTAACGCCAACATTATTTGCCTTAACAATCATGATTTTCTTAAGCGGGTTATCAGCAGTTGCGGCTCCAATGATTGTAGGGGGTAAACAATTCCAAACAATTAACCCGATGATTATCACTTTTGCAGGGATGGGGAACTCTCGTGACCTTGCTGCGTTACTTGCGATTGTCCTAGGGGTTACAACAACAATCTTATTAAGTATCATGAATAAGATTGAAAAAGGTGGAAATTATATTTCAATTTCTAAAACAAAAAGCACCTTTAAAAAACAAAAGATTACTTCAAAACCATGGAATATCATTGCGCATATCGTGGCATACGCTTTATTCGTAGTGTTCATGTTACCTTTGATTTTCATTGTCTTGTACTCATTCACTGATCCAGTGGCGATTCAAACAGGTAACTTGTCATTAGCTAACTTTACTCTAGAAAACTATCATCAGTTCTTCACTAATAGTGTTGCGTTCTCACCATTCTTAGTCAGCTTTGTATATGCCAGTCTTGCTGCTATCACTGCGACAGTTCTTGCCGTTGTATTTGCACGTGTGGTTCGTAAACATAAAAGCTCGCTTTGACTCCTTATTTGAATATGGTGCGTTATTACCTGGTTATTACCAAATACTTTATTAGCAATTAGTTTGCTATTTACATTTAATCAACCACAACCACTTGTATTTAATTTCATTTTAGTAGGAACGCTAGTAATTCTATTAATTGGATATATTATTGTAAAGATTCCATTCTCTTATCGTATGGTTCGTGCTATTTTTATTTAGTGTTGATGATGAGATGGAAGATGCAGCTCGTAGTATGGGGGCGTCTCCGTTTTATACAATGATGAAGGTTATTATTCCGTTTATTTTACCGGTAGTACTTTCAGTTATTGCGCTTAACTTTAACTCTCTATTAACAGACTTCGACTTATCTGTATTCTTGTATCATCCATTAGCTCAACCTTTAGGGTATTACTATCCGTTCAGCTGGTGATGAAACAGCAACATCAAATGCACAAGCACTTGTCTTTGTATATACAATTGTATTGATGATTATTTCTTCAGCAGTACTTTACTCACACAAAAGACGTGGCAAAACAACTAGAAAATAATTATGATTACATCAGAATTAACGAATACAGATATTTTTATCCGAATTGCATTGTCTTTGATAGCCGGAATGGTTATCGGCATGGAGCGAGGTAGTAAATCGCAACCAGCAGGAATTAGAACGCATAGTGTCGTTTGTGTTGCGGCATGTTTAATCATGATGACTAATGAATTTGTTTCTTATAAGTTTGGGACAGGAGATCCGACCAGATTAGGAGCGCAGGTTGTTTCGGGAGTCGGTTTCTTAGGGGCAGGGACGATCCTTGTCACAGAAAAAGAAAAAAGTTACAGGGTTAACAACTGCAGCAGGTATTTGGGGTTCTGCAGGGATAGGACTCGCAATTGGAGTCGGCTTTTATCAAGGAGCAATTTTAGCAGCCGTTTCTATTTGGGGCGTGATATCCATGTTTCAACCGTTAAAGATGTATCTACAAAAACGCTCTCGAGTAATTGAACTCTATATTGTAGTCAATTCTACGGAAGCCTATAATCGTGTATTAGTCTATTGTGCAGAAAATCGAATTAGAATTACTGATTCAAGGACTGCATTCGGTGAAGTGAACCAAAGTCGAATCCAGTATTTCGATGTGCCAGAGAAGAAAATTGCTTCTTTTGTAACGTTAGAATTAGCTGGCAGCTTTGAACATCTTCGACTTATGGAAGAACTTTCTAATCTTCCAGGCGTCATTTATGTTGAAGAGATTAGTTAATTACGGATGAAAGAGCAGGGGAATCCTTGCTCTTTTTTAGATGGTTAAGAATTCGTTAGAGAGACATCGAATGTGAAAAGCCTAATGTTGGATTGATAGAGGAGTTATTTTGGGATGAAAGTATGCAAGATAAATTTTGATAATGGAAGCATTCGATATTATAATAAAAGAATGCCTAGAAAAATGAATGTTATATTCATACATTTCACGAGTTGATGCGAATGGGTATGGGCATTTCATCTTCAATGGATCGAAAATAATGAAAAAGTAATTTTTCAAAGAAAAGCTAATGCCAATGTTAGAAAGTTACATTAATCAAATAGATCGAGAACTAAAAAGAAATGAATTGTCTCACTGAATTATATTTGATAGAATTATGTGGCATTCCAATATCTTACACATTTATTCAAGCGATGATCGTCAGATATTTTGAGTTGCTTGGATATAAAAGTGAACTCTTAAGATTTCGAGTGAACAGAATGCATCAATAATGACAATTAGTATAGTGATCGAAAAATAAATTTATAAGGAGTAAGGATGGAAAAAGTTTAAGAAAGAGCTACTATTTATGATATTGCGCGCATTTCAGGGTCTCTCCTAAGACTGTTTCCCGTGTTATCAATGGTGGTGATGGAGTTAGATCGAAACTTACCAGTCTGTGATGAAGGTAATTGATGAACTGTCTTATATTCCAAATGCGTATGCACAAAAAATCTGACTAAGAAAGAAACAACGAATATTCTCATTTCAGTCAAGAAGATGGAGTCCTTCCATTAATCTGGTTCCAGACACTATTGGATAAGGTTTTACAAACTTGTAAAGAAATGAGTCAATGCAATCGTCGAGTATTTTTGGTGAAGAGGATTCAATTAAGATTCTATTATTTCAAGCACTGGAAGTTTAGTCGATGGAGTTATTGTCTTTTATGAAGGTAAAGATGATAGTAGAATTCAATATTTAAAGAAAAATAATATGCCTTTTTATTGTTTTTGGGAAATCTCAAACGGAGGGTGTTATTTATGTTTCAAATAATGATTTTCCAAGCTATGTTCGAATTAATGGGAGCAGTATCTGAGAAAGAGCTCCGGAATATGTGGTTGCTAATGGGTGGAGAGTCACTGGTTAACAAAAGATCGTAGAAGGGTGCTCGTACTTTTGTAAAGAGAAAAAGTATGATATTGCTTTTAGAAGTTGTGTATGGATTAGCAACGATTGAATCGGTGTATGATTATGCGATGGAAAATTTAACAGGTACGAATATACCGGATATTATATTTGTCTCTGGGGATGAAAAAGTCCAAGGAATTATTCGGGCGTGTTACGAAAAAGGAATCTCGATTCCGGACCAATTAGCGATTGTAGGGTTTGACAACATTCCAATAGCACAATATTATACACCTGCATTATCAACCATTTCTCCAGATTATAGTCAGTTAGCAAAAGAAATGATTGATGGAGTTCTTGCGATTATCAATGGAGATAAAAGAAAATCTGTAGAGGTTTCTACAACTCTTGTCAGACGACAATCGTTTTAAGCAGAGCACGGTGCAAATAATATAAATGTCTTAAAATGGAAGTAAGCTTTTAGAGTTTATTTCCATTTTTTGTTTCCTGATTTCAGTTTATTTTCTAGGAGGAAAGATAGCAGTTTGATGAACTGTAACATCTCACACTGCACGATGAGTGCTTGAGTGCTATAATAGCCACTGTCTTTTATATGGATATGACTTGTTTTCGGAAGATTTACATAAAATGAAATTATTTGCAATAGAAAGGGGAGAACAGAATGTCTACTCATGAAAAAGTATCACTTTCAGAAGTAAACCAATCGATTGAGACACCAAAGAATAATAATTTCTGGCAAAAACCTAAAAAGCTTTCTTAGGACCCGGAGCGCTTGTAGCAGTAGGGTACATGGACCCAGGTAACTGGATTACCAGCGTGGTCGGAGGGGCTTCGTACAAATATACATTGCTCTTCGTAATCCTGATTTCGTCATTAATCGCAATGCAGTTGCAACAAATGGCAGGGAAACTTGGGATTGTTACACGTATGGACTTAGCGCAGCAACAGCGCATCACGCACCGCAGTGGCTTGCGTCATGTGTTATGGGTGATTGTCGAATTAGCGCTTGATGGCGACAGACTTAGCGGAGGTGCTTGGATCGGCCATCGCCTTGAACCTTTTATTCGGGATTCCAATTATGGGAGCCATCTTCATCACGGTTCTCGACGTCTTCTTGCTTCTTGGAATTATGAAGCTTGGATTTAAGAAAATCGAAGCGATTGTATCAACGTTGATCTTAACGATTCTATTGATTTTTCGTTTATTTAGTAGCGTTAGCAGAACCAAAGTATTTCAGGAATTTTCACAGGATTCCTACCAACGGCGCAGTTATTCGAACCAACAGCACCTGGACACGATAGCATCTTAACATTGGCGCTAGGGATTGTCGGAGCAACAGTAATGCCGCACAACTTATACTTGCATTCATCACTCTCACAAACGAGAAAAGTGGACTACACGGATCCAGACGACGATGCGTAAAGCGGTTCGTTTCATGACATGGGACTCAAACATTCAGTTGAGCCTAGCGTTCGTCGTGAACTCACTCCTATTAATCTTAGGAGCAGCACTATTCTTCGGACACGCATCCGAAATCTCAGCCTTCTCGCAAAATGTACAATGCGTTGCAAGATTCGAAGATTGCCGGTGCGGTCGCAAGTTCGACATTATCGACACTCTTTGCCGTGGCACTTTTAGCAAGTGGTCAAAACTCAACAATCACAGGAACATTGACAGGACAAATCGTGATGGAAGGTTTCTTACATATGAAACTACCACAATGGGTGATTCGTCTGGTGACTCGTTTATTCGCCTTACTACCGGTGATTGTCGTAGCGATGTTATTCGGTTCGCAAGAAAAACATTGGACCAACTCTTGGTTTACTCACAAGTATTCCTATCAGTGGCGTTACCATTCTCCATCTTCCCATTGATTTACTTCACATCGAAGAAATCACTCATGAGCGAGGTTACCAACGCCAAATGGAATACCTTCCTTGGATACGCGGTAGCTGTTATCCTAACCATCTTAAACTTCAAAGTTAATTTTTGATTTATTCTAAAAACGAAACGGGCATCTTCAGGGTGCTCGTTTTTATATTGTTTTTCCTAAATTTCACAGAGGTTTTATTGTATTTTTCTAGAGAATAGGATAGATTATAGGGTGAGGATGGAACCGCATTCAACGGTTCGTCGATACAAGTAGAATGGGGAGGATGGTTATGAATTTTTCCATTTCGTGAAGATCCAAATACGGCAACGATACTGTGCAAAGCATGTTGCAAAGAGGAGAACAGCCGATTCTATATGTAAGTCACGACGAAGACGATGGCATGTGGCAGTTTCTATGAAACCAGGAGCATACCATTGAGGACTTGATGTTAGTGACCTTGAAACAAGCCTACGAGCTCGATCCAGTCAATCGGGAAATCAAAGACTTACCTCTAGGGAAAGAGGCTTGGAGGAAAAATCCACAAATGCCGTGGAGAACTTAAAGTTGAGGATGAATCGCTGGGTAATCGTGAAAAACGACAGTGAAAGGACGAAAAAGAATGAAGAGTATTTCGAAAAACAGTAAAAATTAGGACTTTTGTGCAGCCGTTCTGATTGAGCTTAGCAGGATGCAACAACACGCAGAAACGACAACTCAGGCAGAGCCAGAGACGACAACCGTAGCGGCACAATCGCAGGAAGCACCGCAATGGGTTGCGACATACACTAATATCAGCAATCCTTCGAGCGTTGAGGAAGTGAAGGCGTTGTTGTCTGCGTATTTGGATAAAGAAAGCGTGGAGAAGTTCTTCGAGTTCGTGAATGACTATAATGGGATTGTCGGCGAGACAGGCTTGCAAGGGGACTTTGCGTCGTTTACAAAAACGGAGTATGACGTTGAGAAAATCAGCGAGCTCTGGACTGCGAAACACGGCGATTTTGCTGGAACGAACTGCCGCATCAATACGTATGCGTTGTTGAAGAATAAGATTACGATTCCGAAGATTGCTGCGGATAGCGAGCTCTTATTTATCGATAATGATGCGATTGACAAAGGACATCTCTTTAGCGCGGATGAAAAAGAAGACTTGAATCGTTTGTTCTCTCGTGTAGAAACGAAGCTACGACAGATGTGAAGACGCATGCGAAGAAGATGGAACAGTTCCTATCGCAAATTTACTTTTTGACGAAAATGCGCGTATGCTCTCCGTCGTGATTCACGATAATTTGGACGGGAATCGCTATTTATCAGCCACGTGGGCGTCTTAGTGCCAACGTGAGGGACGGGTTCCCTTTTGTCGAAAACTCACCTTCGAGGAACCATACCAAGCGATTAAGTTCAAGACGAAAGAAGATGTCTACAAGTATCTTGAAACGAAATATCAAGACTATACCGGAGAAGGCCTAGCGAAGCCGTTTATTATGGATAACGATAAATGGGTAGAGATGAAGTAAAAATAAGTTATTCAGTCTTGAACATAGAATTTGGAAGTAGCGATGGAGGAAGAAAGGATGGCTTCTAGCAAGAATACTTAGCCTATATTTCAGAACAAATATCGAGATTAGAGGATATCCGCTATAGAGCAATGATGGGGGAATATATTTTGTATTACCGAGAAAAGGTTGTCGGCGGCATTTATGATGATCGATTCCTAATCAAAAATGACACAACTGCCAGAGAATGATGCCTGACGCTTCATTGGAACGCACATATGAAGGGAAAAAAAGAAAATGCTACTGATGGAAAATGTAGAAGATAAGGAGTACTTAACGGATTTGTTTAAGGCTATCTATGATGAACTGGCGGCTCCCAAACCCAAGAAAAAGAAATGATGCGTGGAAGAGAACCTTTCTGTTTTGGACGATTAGCAGTCAGTCCTGTGAATCTATAAAGTAATCGATAACACCTGTAGCAGTTTCAAAAGTACTACAGGTGTTTTTTGATGTGCTGGAAAATGGTTGGATGAGAATATCCTCTTCTCCCGTTATTTGGTATAATGACGGTACAGTTTAAAGTGAGAATTGAAAACAGAAAACAAACGACGAAGAGCACTAGGTGCTAGTAGTTTTATAGAAAGTAGGACACTAAAGATGAACATGAGTATTAGAAATTATAGATAAAGAAGAAAAAGAATTGATTTCAAAAAGAAGTTTTTATATGATCTTCCGGAATGGTTTTGGAATGCCAGAAAGTACGCAGGAATATGTCGATGATGCGATGGACAAACCGTTTATAGCTTGTTTTGTAGAGGATAAGCTCGCAGGATACGTTGTGTTGAATGCTACGAGTGAGGATTGTGCAGATATTTTTGTGATGGGAGTCAAAAAGGAATTTCACCGGAAAGGAATCGGCAAAAATTAAATAGAGGCGTATGAACAACTAGCTGGGGAAATTAGGGTATACTTATTCCCAAGTGAAGACTGTAAAATGGGACATTATGAACAATATGATCGCACGAATCTTTTTATAAGGCGATGGGGTATAAGAGTTAGAATGCTTCCCTGACTTTGTGGGATGAATGGAATCCGTGTCAAATCTATATTAAATATTTGAGGGCATGAAGCAGAAAACTACAGAAAATAGGAAACAGAGGAGGTTCGATGAAAGTAAAGAAGATAGGAATCGTTAGCTTATCTAGCGGAATAATGGGAAGAGAACTTCATTCAGCATGAGCTCAATCTTGGAAAACGTTTAGAAAGAGTACGGTGTAGCAGTTGAATTTTTACCTCATGCTTTAAAAAGGGCTTGAATTTATTAAGCAACATCCAGAATGTAGAGCGCAAGACTTGCTAGATGCATTTCAAGATGACTCGATTGATATGATTTTTATGTGCGATTGGCGGGGATGATACGTATCGCCTACTCCCTTACTTATTTGAACAGGACGCGCTTAAAAAGGTTGCTAAACAGAAGATTTTTTTAGGCTTTTCAGATACAACAATGAATCATTTAATGTTACATAAAGTTGGCATTCAAAGCTTTTTATGGGCAGGCTTTCTTACCGGATGTATGTGAACTTTCGTCGAAATGCTTTTACATACGAAATCGTATTTTGAGGAATTACTGACAACGGGAAGAATTAAAGAAATTCGCCCCAGTGACATTTGGTATCAAGAAAGAGAAGATTTTAGTGAAAAGGGATTAGGGGTTTCGATGCCAAGTTTTCCAAATCAAGGGTTTGAATTATTAAAAGGAAACGCTCAGTTTAGTGGGGCTGATTCTAGGAGGATGCTTAGAAACAATGTATGATTGTTTCGATTCTTCAAGATATGCCGATTCTGTACAGCTTACTCAGAAATATAAGTTATTTCCAACGCTTGAAGACTGGAGTGGGAAAATTCTGTTGCTGGAAACAAGCGAGGAACGACCAAGTGTTGAGTTGTATCGAAAGATGATTCAAGCTTTAAAACAGTATGGAATCTTTGATGTAGTTTCTGGTGTATTGGTGGGTAAACCTCAAAATGAAATTCATTACGAAGAATACAAAGAAGTCCTGCTAGAGGAGCTGGAAGACAAAGAGGTCTCTATTGTTTACAATATTAATGTTGGACATGCGACACCACGCTGTATTGTTCCTTTTGGAGTACATGCTCAAGTTGATGTGGATGCACAAGTCATCCGATTTGATTATAATAAATAGAGTAGAGATTAGAGTCAGAAAAGAGGATCAGAGATGGATTTGAAAGATTTTACAGAAAAAGAACAAGAGCAAATTAAAAGAGGATTGAGCACTGCGGTGTTGACGGATAAAGAAGCGGCTAAGAAAATTCTAGCGCTAGTGCCAGAAGAATGGATTAAGACGATTCCATTTTTAGTCAGAGGTCATGCGACAACAAAAACTGTTCAACGCATCGCGAAAGAAAATCCTGAACTTTACGCAGTCGCAAAACAAGAAGGCGAACTTCCTGAAAAAGAACGCGAAGAATTGCGTGAAATCATCACTGGAATCTTCCAACAAAAAATGAACAAACATAACATTAAATAATGACAGTGCCATGCACGAATTTGTGCATGGCGCTTTGTATTTTCGCTGGAATACGATACAGTAGGAAGTGAGAGAAAATGAAGCAGGAGAAAGGGAGTAAGAAAATGGAAAGAATTGAACCAGTAGCATTTCAAGCGTTGCATCAAAAAGAGGACCTTACGATTCTAGATGTTCGTGAAGTGGATGAATTTCAAGCAGGGCATATCGAGGGTGCATTGAATGTGCCGCTTAGTACGTTAGATAAGGGGTATGAACAGCTGGATGCGTCCAAACGATATTATGTGATTTGCCAAGGCGGTATGCGCTCTGAGCGTGCCTGCCAGTTCTTGGAGACGAAAGGCTTTGATGTGGTAAACGTTGAAGGGGGAATGAATCAGTGGAAAGCTTAAAAGCAAACAACCGAAGTGCAACTATTGCCTTTTAACAAAAACTTTCTGGAAACGATTTGGAAGAGTGGTTTTTCAACAGGCCATCCAGCGTGGACGAAGTTTAACGCGCCGTATTTTAATGACTATTGCAAGTTTGATGATGCGAAAAGTTTTGGAGCAAGCCCGATTGCGGACTTTTTAATGAGCGAAGATTGCAGATGTATTGTAGTTGACGGTCAGCCTGTTGGGATGGTTTCAAAATCATGGGTGGACGAAGCAACACGATGGCTAGAAATCGGGATTGTGATTTATGACGACCAGTTATGGAGCCGAGGGGTTGCGACTACCGCGCTAACGAAGTGGGTGGATGCCATTTTCCACGAAACTGATGCGCTTGAACATATTGGCATGACGACTTGGAGTGAAAATGGTGCGATGATGGCCGTTGCTGAGAAATTAGGGTTCTTAAAAGAAGGCCAAATTCAGTAAAGTTCGCTACTACAAGGACAGTATTATGACAGCGTGAAGTATGGGATTTTTACGCGAAGAGTGGAATACAAGAGCATAAGAATAAAAGAAAGAGACTAATCCATGGGGACTGACCCCAAAAAGTGAGAATTTAATAAAAACACCCTAGAGCTACCGTCTCCGGTATTCAACCGGAGACAGGTAGTCCAATTTTTGTTGGATTCTTTTTCATTATAATATTTGATGTAATTTTCTACAATTTGAATTACAATAGAAGATGAAGTTATTACTTCATCTTTTATGTAGAAAAGCTTCGCACTTTAGCGAAGAATGGAAGCTTTCGATTGGTGCATTATCTGCGGGAGTCCCTTACGGGACATACTGCGGATAATGCCTTTTCTTTTACATAAATTGTAGTATTCGGCAGAAGTATAAACGCTGCCTTGATCACTATGCAGTAGAACATCCTTAGGTAAATCAATTTGATTTAATGTATCTAATACAAACTTAGTATCCTGTTTTTGTGGAAATTGTATAAGCAATGATTTCTCCATTATGTAAATCCATAATGGAAGATAAATATAATCGTTTAGGACCAAAAGGCAAATATGTGATATCAGTAGTCAGTTTTTGCATAGGTTTGTCTGCTGAAAAATTTCTATTCAGAGTATTGCCAGTAATTGAGAATGGTTTACCTATTTTTGATAGCTTTTTAGGCTTCACTGCACAATTCCAACCATTTTTCTGCATAATCCGCTGTACAACCTTATGATTAACAATCTGATTTAATTCCTTCTGAATCAAATACTTAATCTTTCTGTATCCATAAATAAATTTGTTTTTCTTACAAATTTTACCAATAGTTTCCTCAATAACTGATGGAGAAAAGTCTTTCTTTTTCCATCGGTAGTAAGTAGATGTAGGTACATTAAGACAAGAACAAATTAAATGTACCGCATATTTATCTTTCAATTCTTCCACTAACTTTACAACTATTTGAGGCGACACTTCCTTTCCAATTCCTTGTATTTTTTTAATATTTCTAATTCAACTTCCTTTCTTTTTAATTCTAATTTTAATTGATCGATTTCTGAAAGTTCAGCCATCCCTTTTTCATAAGAATATTGTTTTTCCCACCTGTTGGTGGAAACGATGAGTTTCACCATTTTTATACCATCTAAACCATGTTTCTACTTGAGTTTCATTTTTTATGTTTAACTCCTGCATTACTTGTTTTGTAGTATATCCCTGTAATTTCATTTCTACGGCTTTATTCTTTGTATCGACAGAATAGGCTACACGTTTTTTAACCATAAAAAGACACCTCCATGTGCATTTGATAATATTGTACCAAATCCAACTTGGAGGTGTTTTTATTTAATTCTCATTTACGGGGGTCAGTGCCATGTGATTAGTCTCTTTTAGTATGTTAGTCATTATTTTCCTGGAGTGTTTGGATCTAAGCCAAATGATTGTTCAAAGAAAGGTCTTAAAGTATTGATTGTATCTGCTGTGCCTTCAAGGGCAACTGCATATACTTTTTCACCTTTTTGGAAAACCCATTCGTACATGTATTTTTCCGTCCGTAAATACTACTTTTTACTAAGAAAGCTTGCTCTCCAGCAAATTTAGCTTTTTACTCCCTGTAGTTGTTTCACTTGTTTGTTATTTTTCCCAGTTATTATACAAACGGTTGGCAAGTAATTCTGCACCGAATTTCTCATCATCTTTTAGTTTAACGGAATCTTTAGTGTACGCGTTCATTGATAAAATATTGTATTTATCTGGTGAAGAAAACTGGAATTGAGAACCAGTATGTTTATCTTGGTATGTGGCCCAGTCCTTAGGAACGTTAATATAACCAGATTCTTCACGTCCAACACGTTGAGTATCTTCAAATGATACTTTTTTTCTGTAGAAGAAGCGCTGGCAGTTGTAGTTGGAGCGGTTGTCGTTGGTGCAACTGTCGTTACTTCAGTAGTTGGTGCAGCAGCAGTTTCCGCCGTTTTCTTTTCTCCGTTTCCGCAAGCCGCTACCATTAAAAGCAGATAGAAGCGTTACAGAGCTCAATAAAATTTTGTTTTTCAAATTGTTTTTCTCCTTGATGAGGTTAATACCTGGTTTTTATATTATTGTCCAGGAGTTTTTGCATTTAAGCCCCAAGATTGTTCAAAAACTGGTCTTAACGATTTAACCATGTCTTCTGTACCTTCGATTGAGACTACATAAACGATATCCCCTTTTTGGAGAATCCATTCGAACATAGTTTTACCATCGGAGAATGTTGCTTTTATTAAGTAAGCTTTTTCTCCCGCAAAATCAGCTTTCACGCCTTGAACACTAGTTTGTTCTTTATCATTTTTCACGCCATTGAGCAAACGATTGGCAATTAACTCTGCGCCAAACGTTTCACCATCATTAAGTTTAACTTTATCTTTAGAATAAGACTCTAGATACATAATATTATATTGATCGGTGACGAATAATAGAAGTTATCAGGGGTTGTTTGAGGCTTTGAATACTACCCAGTCTTTAGGGACGTTGACATAACCAATATTATCTTTCCCAACACGTTGAGTGTCTTCAAGTGATACTTTTTTTGTCTCTGAAGAAGTCCCAGGGGTTGTTGTTTTAGCAGTAGTCGTTGGAGCACTAGTTGTTGGTGCAGCTGTAGTTTCTTTAGCGACTTCAGTCGTTGGTGCTGCAGCAGGTTCCGCTGTTTTCTTTTTCTCCGTTTCCGACGCAGCTACCATTAAAGCAGATAAAAAGCGTTACAGAGCTTAATAAAATTTTTGTTTTTCATGATGATTGTTCTCCTTAACAGGTTTATTATACTTGTATTATATCACACGCGGATGAAAAATCAACTAGGAAAAATTTTTGGCTAGGGATAATAGAGCATAACAACAGAGACTAACCATAGCGATTAGTCTCTGTTATTTAATTATTGATTATTTCCCAGGAGTTTTTGGATCTAAGCCCCATGTTTGTTCAATTAAGTCAAACATTTTTAAAAAGTGTTTCTTTATTTCCTTCAAAAGCTTGTTGAATACACTTTGTCGTCTTTTTGGAAGACCCAGGTGAAGAAATATTTACCGTCATTTGTAAGAATTTGAACTAGAAAAAGCATCCATTCCGACCACTTTTTCTTTTGGCACCTTGGATTTTTTCGATGCTAGGATTTTTGGTACGTACCATATAATCGGTTCACAACCATTTCTGCGCCCCATGTTTCACCTTCGACAGGTTGATATTTGTCCTTAGTGTAGACGTTTAATGTCACAATATTATATCCATCTAATGCAGCATATTGATACTGAGGGCCACCATTAGCAGATTTAAACTCTACCCAGTCTTTAGGAACGTTGACATAACCAGTATCTTCACGTCCGATACGTTGAGTATCTTCAAGTGAAACTTCAGCTGTCTCAGAAGAAGCGCTAGCAGTAGTTGTTGGAGCTGTTGTAGTTGGTGCAGCTGTAGTTGCTTCTGTTGTTGGAGCTGCCGTTGTTTCCGTTGCTTTCTTTTCTCCATTTCCGCAAGCCGCTACCATTAAAGCAGACAGAAGCGTCACAGAGGCCTAATAAAAATTTTGTTTTTCATCATGATTGTTCTCCTTAAAAGTTGTTGTCACAAGGTTATTTTAGCATTCTTTAGATTAAATTTAAATAGAGAGCCAATTTTTCTCGAACTATGAAAATGTCGAATCAGTCTCTTTTTAGTATTGTCTAGGAAATTTTGGATCTAAGCTCCATGTATTTTTGTAAAATAGGTCTTAATGAGTTGATTGTTTTCTTCTGACCCTTCGATTGCAACTCGATAAACGAGATCTCCCTTTTAGGAAGAACCAATCGTATAGAGTTTTTTCCGTCTGTAAATGTTACTTTTTAATAAGATAGCTTCTTCTCCAGCGAATTTTGTCTTTACGCCTTCTAAACTAGTCTGCTGTTTGTCATCTTTCCAGGTAACATACATGCGGTTTGCAACTGCTTTTGCTCCCCAGGGTTCCCCATCGTTAAGTTTAAATTGCTCTTTACTAAAACTTTTGAGTAATAAAATATTGTATTTATCTGGCGAAGAATAACGGAATAAATCAGGATATTTTTGAGCTGCTGTATACTATCCAATCTTTAGGAACATTGATATAGCCCACATCTTCACGTCCGATACGTTGAGTATCTCCAAGCGAGACGTCTTTTGCATCAGAAGAAGCGCTAGCAGTTGTTGTTGGAGCAGTCGTAGTTGGTGTAGCTGTAGTTGGTGTAGCAGTAGTTACTTCTGTTGTTGGAGCTGCCGTTGTTTCCGTTGCTTTCTTTTTCTCCGTTACCGCATGCCGCTACTGTTAAAAGCCGATAGAAGCGTTACAGAACTTAATAAAATTTTGTTTTTCATCATGATTGTTCTCCTTGATTTAGTTCAGATGTTTTTGATTATTGTCCTGGAGTATTTGAATCTAAGCCCCATGTTTGTTCTAAAATAGGTCTTAATGTGGCGACTGTATTCTCTGTTCCTTCCAGTAAAACGTCGTATACTTTTTCGCCTCTTTGGAAAACCCATTGGAACATGTATTTGTCCTCTTTCAATTGAATTTTAATAAGGAAAGCATCCTCGCCAGCAAATTTTGTCTTTTCCTTTTGCGTTTTTCGACTTTTAGGATTGTATTGCTAGCCTTCATACAAGCGGTTAGCTAGTAACTCAGCCCCGAAAGTTTCGCCAGCGTTGACGGTTAATTGGTCTTTGCCATATCCATTGATTGTAATCATATTGTATGGATCTTTTGTAGCGTATTGGAATTGAGGGCCACCGTTTGGATCTTTGTATTCGACCCAGTCTTTAGGAACGTTGAAATAACTGACATCCCCGCAGCCTACATGTTGAGTGTCTGCAAGTGAGACTTCTTTTGTCTCCAGAAGAAGCGATGGTAGTTGTTGTGGGAGCTGTAGTAGTTGCTTCTGTTATTGGTGCCACAGTTGTTTTCAGGTGCTTTCTTTTTCCCGTTACCGCAAGCCGCTACTATTAGTGCAGACAGGATAGTAACAGAAGTTAATAAAATTTTTGTTTTTTTCATAAAAACCCTCCTAAATTTAACTTTGTTAATATTTTATCATGTTCCAAATAATATTAAAAGAAGCGGTAGAAAGGAATTAATTGTAAGTTTTATATTGTCTTTTTTTGTATTGGAGGAGAGATAATAGTAGTGAATTAAGGCTGAAAAGCATGGCAGTTTCAGCAAAATCTGAGGTGAGGAAAAATGTTATTATTAAAAAAATAATCATATTTGCACTAGGGATTACATTTTCAGTTTTTGGATATCTCATAGTATTCAAAAAGAAGTTTGGGCTTATCAATGATTTTGAAGCTCGTAAGAAGGTAGGGAGTCAAACGGATGCAGATGCGATTCGTGTTGGCAAGAATTCGTTAACCTTAGGTGTTGGATTACTTGTACTATTTGTGTTATTAATGATATTTACGTAGAGAAATACTGTAGAAAGAGAGTTTGGCAGTGAAGGAATTAGCATTAACATTAGAAGATACGCAGTGGGAGAAGACGGAGATTACGCATGATCGACACATTGCACGAGCTATCGACGTGGACGAGGAGGGGTTCTTCTATTTTGTCCGTGTCTGTAGAGACGATATTTTCGGTAACGGAGCATTTATCGAAACAGCTGGAGGCGGCGTTGAAGTTGGCGAGACACCCGAAGAGGCGATTCATCGGGAATTGAAGGAAGAACTTGGCGCTAACGTGGAGGTGCTGTGCAAGATTGGCACGGTGAGCGATTACTACAATCAGATTCACCGTCATAATGTGAACCATTATTTTCTCTGCTTCGTGACAAGTTTTGGGAAAACAGAGATGACGGCTAAAGAATTAGAGGAGTTCGAGTTGTCGACGTTGAAACTCACTTACGAAGAAGCCGTCGAAGAGTACAAATGGTGCGCGGCGAAACCGTGGGGCGTACTCTTAGCAAACCGCGAATTGCCGGTGCTAGAATGGGCAAAAGAGTCGTATTCAAGCAAAGAATAAACTGTACGGAGATGAGTGTTTTATACTCAATAAATATGTGCGCTTAAAATATAACGCAGCTTTATAGACCTGGCAGAAATGCCAGGTCTTTTTTGTTGCGGAGGAAAAGTGTAGTTCTAGATAAGATATGGTACAATTAATAGACCAATAAAAAGGAGGAATAAAAAATGAATGATATTCCGATGACAGATTTTGAAGCAGAAAGACAATATGAAGAAGCAAGTCTACTAAACGAAGCACTCGAAGATGTTAAAGAAGGTCGTGTGCTAGATGGGAAAGAGGCGCTTCTAAAATTGAGGGAGAAGTATGGAATATGAATTTGAACTAACTGAAAAAGCAAATAATGATTTAGTTTAGCCAATCAGAGGCTTGAATTATGGATGACGTAGAAGACCTGGCAGAAATGCCGGGTCTTTTTCTGTTAGCAATATATCCTATACGTTTTTTTCACTCGAAAGGACGAAAAATAAATAAAAACTCTATTGTATTCAGGATGTAGGAGGACTATACTAAATCTAGTTAGTGTGTTTTTTAACAAAGTGTATTAGGGGGAATTACGGTGAAGATTCAATCGAATTGGAAATTGGGGTTATTAGTAGTCGCTTGCGTTTCTTTAGCAGCGTGTGGGGGACATAAGAAAGAGTCTAAGGCGACAACAGAAGAGGTAGCGAAAGTCACAACAGTTGAAACGACAACAGTAGCGCCTGCTAAGTTGCCAGATTCATTGCTTCCGTTTAAGAAGGAAAAACAATTGGTTTTGGGAGACCTTGATAAATTGGAGCGTTCGACATCAGCTCATATTCAACTGAATATCAAAGATAAACCGAAAGCGAAAAGAGAACCGAAAATCAGTGTAGATCCAGTTGGTTGGCATAACTATAAGATGCCGATTGATGACTCCGGAAGTGGTAAAGAAGCGTGGTTGATGAATCGCGGGCATTTAGTAGGATATCAATTCAGTGGACTCGATAACGAGTTACGGAATTTAACACCAATGACAGCCCTGTTAAATACAGGTAGTTTGTCCGATAAGGATTCCGCAAACCAAACTGCGATGCTTTTCTATGAGAACAATCTTGCGGATTGGATTAATGCTCATCCGAATGATTGGTTGGATTATAAAGTAACGCCAATTTACGAAGGGGATGAACTGATTCCTCGAAAAATTGAGTTGCAGTATGCTGGAATTAAAAGCGATGGAACTTTGATGAAGATTTCATTTGGAACAAAACAAGAGAATGTCGATAAAGATGGCGTAACTCATGTGACTCTTGATAATATTTCACCAAATGCAAAAATCGACTATGCGACAGGAAATGCGGAACCGCTATTTGCGAAGAAGAAAGTAGAAACTACTGTTGCCCAGACTGAGGCTGTAACTGAAGCTGTAACCGAAACAACAGTAAATCAAGAAGAGTATAGAACGGTATATGTAGCTAAAAAAGGAAAGTCAGATGTGTATTGGTACAATAAAGGGAACATGCCGCACAATACAAATTGGGGGAATGTTGTAGAAATGACAGAAGCACAGGCAAAAAGGTTAGGGAAACGGCATACCTCTAAAGAATGAAAAAAGAGCACCACACAATCGTGTGGTGCTCCTTTCGTTTAATCTTCTTTCACTAAATACCCTAATTTGTTGAGGGCGTCTTCGATATAGTCGAGGTCTTGTTGGTTTTCGGCCTCAACCAGATGATAATGTACACCGTCTGTTAAAGACGACAGTGGGCGGAAGTCGGCTTGATGGATTTGCTCCAAGAAGTGTTGAACGTCACGGCGACAGGTCAGTTTCACGAGCGTTTGGATTTCACCATAGACTGGATGGTCGATTTGAATATTTTGAACGCGACCTCCATTATCGACAATCGCTAGCAGTTCAGTTTCGATAGCCTTGGTATCATGTTTGACCTTGAAGAGGCGATGAACGTACGGCGAACTCTCTTGCTCTTTGTAGACATATCCGCGGTTGGTAGATAGAATCGTGGCTCCGTCAGCGCGAAGAAGCGCGATATCTTGCACGATAATTTGTCGAGTTACGTGGAAATGTTCCGCCAGGCTTTGACCATTGAGTGGCTTTGGCGCATTTTTCAGCAGTTTTAGTAATTCAGCTTTTCGTTCTTTTGGCATAGTTTCCCTCTTTTAACGTCTTTTTTGTAAAACTTTATACACCACTAGTGCTAATTCATAGTCTACCATACTGTGAATCACTGTACCAAATCCGACTAGGACGAAGAGGACGTAAAACATGCTTTGAAGATCCGTTCCTGAAACGGAGTAGAAGAGGACGCAGGCTAGTACTTCGCCGACTGCGTGAATGAGCGCTAATACGAAGTTGAAAATCCATGACGCTTTGCGATTTTCTAGTGTCTTTGGATATTTCTGTAGGAAAAAGGCCCCGAGTGTCGCAAAGAGAATATGCGAAAGCGCGGAATACGATAACGAGTGGATATGCTCCGGAAATAAAGAGATCCATAAGAGGATCCAAGCACGACGAAGATAGCCATCCACGGATTGATAAACATCGCAATAAAGATTGCAACGTGGCTTCCGAGTGTATATGAAGCAGGTGGAATCACCAATTTTAGTGGCATCGCGATAGGAATGAAGATGGCAATCGCGGTTAATAGTGCGGTTAGTGTCATAAAACGAACATTTTTCATCAGAATAAAACTCTCCCTTTGTTTACTGTATATACAGTAGTATAGTTCTGTATACAATAAATCAATAGCAAAAACTCCATTTTAAAAAAATAAATGAAAAGAAAAATCTCGATACGAGATTATTTTTTCGCTTATAATCCGCTCTTTTTCGCTTGATTCTATAAAAAAGTAACATTACAATAGGGACAAAAGAGAGTGTGAAAGATGCAACCTAATTTTCAGATAACAGAGAAAATCTTGAGATTGGTGCACAATATTGCGGAACTCCTGACAAAATATTCCATCGAGAAACGTCCGCTTTTATTGCGTAAGGAAAATCGAATTCGCTCGATTCAATCCTCACTAGCGATTGAAAATAATAGTCTGACGTTAGAACAAGTAACGGATGTGATCGAAGGACGAAGAGTTTTGGGACCCGCCTAAGGATATTCATGAAGTACAAAAATGCGTATGAGGGCGTACGAGCGTGTATTTTCAATGGAACCTTATCGTGTAGAAGATTTCCTAAAAGCGCATGAACTGTTGACGCAAGAGCTTGTAAAGCATCCTGGGCAGTTTCGCTTGAGTGATGTCGGCGTTTATGATGCCAGTGGGCGAGTGGTTCATGTGGGAGCGCGCCCGCAGTTTGTTCCAGGACTTGTGGAAGAGTTATTCACCTGGGCAAAGAACAGTGATTTGCTCGATTTAGTGAAATCATGTCTCGTTCATTTTGAATTGGAGATGATCCATCCGTTTGAAGACAGGAATGGTCGAATGGGCCGCTTATGGCAAAGTCTCATCCTTAGTCGGTGGAATCCGCTATTCGAATGGCTTCCGATTGAGTCTGTGATTCATGCCCATCAGCA
>BNJU01002031.1_pt1 | contig 55870 bp, 51 predicted proteins | sample 8539281 | NCBI WGS metagenome assembly BNJU01 (sample SAMD00202456, study PRJDB9452) | human saliva metagenome | isolation source: human saliva | place: Japan
AAAGCGTTACGTATTACATAAAGATATTTATGACAAGGCAAGGTAGTTGCTAGAAAGCATTGCTGCAATGCCCAAATATCATTAGGTGCAAATCAGCAAGACTTATTCGGTAATGCACAATGATGAAGCCATATCTCTTTAAAAGGAAAACAAGAAGGTATGCTTTGTGAATAAACGTAAAAAAACGATTGTCTTTCTCGGGATGTTCTGAAATTATTGCATTTTCCAATTTTATATTTCTTCAAGAAGTCCCACTGATGTATCACTATATTTCATCTAAGATATTTCATGATGCACGCTGAAAAGAATTGTGTTTAAATTCACGTTTATCCGATGAAATTCTAAGAAAGTAAAATATCTATCACCTTGAGATTTTCCTCAAAGGTTTTGTGTGTGCAATATATATATAGTTTGTCGAAATACTCTAGAACTCTTTTCGAGTCTATATAAATATGATATCCGTTACACCGAAGCTGAGCCTAGTTCAACCTCAAAGAAAGTTTCAAAGAGCGGGTAAAAGTTGGCACCCACCTGCCTTCATTTAACATTGTTTGTCGGTTATCATGACCATACCCCGAAGTCCTTGTGGTTTCAATAGAAGCTGTTAATTTGCACACAGATTCTCTCTTTAAAATATCTCAAACGTTTAGTAAAACTAGCCGAAACTTTGTCTTCTCACTTAACACCCAGGTGTCGTGACGGTAAGGTTGTACTGTAGAAACCGTTGCGTTCTTATATAAATAAACGTATGACAAAGGTACATATGCACCTCTTTTTTAGGAGTAGTCTGTTAATGGGTGATCAGAAGAAATACTTGTTCTGCCTGCTGTCAATCTTTTCAGTATTCAGCATAGAAGTGCCTCAAGCGTCAAATAACTTGAGAAGCCATGTTGCTAAAACAGCAGAAACGAAAATACAACAGATATTGAGGGCGGTGTACGGGAAATTTTGGAATATCTATAATTCACGCAGTCTGTTTATTCTCCTATATACAAATTCTGAATGTTGACATTTGGAAAGAAGAACGACTTTGACGACTTAGACATGTGCTTGAAGGTTACGGCGAAATGTGGAAGGCCACTTCACTGGACTTAAATTGTTTTTGCAGAGGACTTTATAAAATCTCAAACAAGATATAATACTTGGTGCTTTTTAAGGAAAAAACTATTTCCAGTACTTAAGAATTAGACCTTACAAAGACAACAAAGTCACAATTGATACATAACAAGTTTTATTTTCACGCTCCAGGACTATTGACTCAAAGATAAAACTTCAACTTGAAGAACTTTGTAAACTTATTATGTACTTTCTCAGTGACATTACGAGGTGCATATGATCCAGTCACATATGTTATCAAAAGATAATACCACATCACCATTTCTATGGACGGGAGAAACTGAAAGAAAACACAGCTACTGCCTCATGTTGAATTGTACCGAAACGTGTTCTGGTTCAGAAACAATATTGACAGAACTAACTTAAACAGAGTTTTTGACGGAAATAACTGATGAATACTAGAGAAGCCTTTATTACGTGGGGGCTTCTTTCTATCAAAAATAAAAAATAAAAGCCTAATTAATTTCATGAATGCGTTAAAGGATTTAAACCAACCTACCAAATAGCGCCGCAGACGTTTTGTTCATCTAACAGACGCCTATAGCGCCGATTACAATTACGGTTATCAAACCACTAAGACAGAAAATAAAGATTCAAGAGAAAATACATCAATTTCTACTTTAATTGACTTGAAACAGACGTGACAACAGTTTGAATTTCTAAAATTGAAATTGACAGAGGCAAATTTCATAGTGTCCATACTGTGTGGTACCAAACGGAAAAGGAGTGGATACAGCATGTTACTGGTTTCTTAAATCCAATGGTTGTCATATGATTATTTTTCAGAAGCATCACAAGCGTATTTAGAAACAACTATCACTACTCATATTAGATTTAAGATGTCTTGACAATTACTTTTTGCGCCTGATTTGTTAAAATCTTATAATATTTATTACGAATGAAATTTATGGTTAAACGTAATTTTGTTAAAATACTCTTAGAACCTTTCTGTTTTGGTATAGTCATGACACTGATTAGACTGGGCTGAGTTTTAGTCTCAACCCTAGCAAGTTTGCACTTTATGATTGTTAATTTAAACAATGTAGACGTGCAAGATGAAATTTGATTGACCCTCTACCATCAAGTAGTTTGTCAATCCATTATGTTCTCAGTGAAGATCACGAAGAAACAGAAAAATACTGTTTTCCTGTCTCATCTCATTCCCATCTCTCGAGCTCCTTCGTATTTTTATAGTAGTTTGTTATCTTATACCAAAAGTTCTGAGAGTCTTGTCGTTTAGGAACTGTCAAATAAAACTATTCTTCTTCATTTTGAATAATCGCGAAATTATGTATAAGTTTTTGTAAAACGAAACCATTGTAACAAAATTGTGTAATCGTTATAATAATTATATTAGAATTCATTTATTATGAGGGTCCAATGTTTAGACATTATAAGAAATTATTTAACATTTGCTATATATTCAGTCTTTTGTACTGCTTGTTCTTCAAGCACCTTCAAAATGCTGTCAAACAGAAGGCCAGCAGAAACGATTGACGATTGGAATTATTGATATTCCGATGCTTTACGGGAATCAATCGAGCCCATACCCTCAAGGCAATCAACTTTTGCTGCGTTTATTGAATTGTTCAAGACTTCAAAATGGACATGTAAGATTGAAAACAACACAGCAACGATTAAATACGATTATGAATATTGATAACCTTTATTAAAGTTTTCACACTTTCACAAACAGTACTAGAGGTAAGACTGAAGATGAATTAAAAACCATATGACTCATGCATGATTTGGCATGACCCTAAGAACACAGTTACATGAATAAAGATACAGGTTTATTTAAAGGATGAAGAATAGGTTCTATCATCAAGATAAAACACGACATTTGAAGGGAATTTCAGTAACAACCTATTTCTTCTTCTCATTCATAAAAATCGCAAAACACATATCACTTGCATGAATTAAAAGATACATGCTTTTACCAACGATTGACGGAGCGAAAAGATAATTCTTCTTGAACACTAGAACTGCACTTTTAAAACTGCAAGGAAGCATCATTTCCAAAAGACCCAGTTCAATTAGTTGTTCGGCATATCGACTTCCGACCAGTTTCTTGAACAAAGCTAGCCTATAAAGATTTTACAATAAGATGACTTGGTTATCGTTAATTCACCCGGAGGTACTGAAGATTTGGAAAACCAACGTTGAACATTACAGTACATCCGTTGAACTCGACCATACCGTATCAAGCAACAGATGGTTTTGAACAATGATTACTTTAAACAAAAAGATGCGTCTGTGTGACTAATCGAAAGACGAATATATGAAAAATCACTACTAGATTATCGACTATTTCATAAGAAGTTACAAAGACTACCCAAATACAACTTATGAATTTGGATAAAGATAATAACACACCATTCTGTTTTTAGAAAAATGGTAAATTACAGCAACAACGATTGTCTTCCCAGCTATCACATAGGCGAAGCTATGCATCATGTCCAGTTGACCCGTCAATACAGAAACGACTTATAAATATTCTATTGATGGAGATATTTTAACGTTGGGACAATCGGGAGCAACGCGATGGCAAAATACGTAACAATTATCACAACAAAATTCAAAAAGTGTCTGACATGAACGAGCACTAGTTGGCCTGACTGCCCTTTGAGAATTTCTTCGGCGGGTTTGTGCAAAGCAGGTCATGAAAGACGTTTATTAGAAATGAGCTGAATTTTAGTATAGCTCATGGATAACCGCTGCACCGGGTTGGTCAGTCTCAACTCAGCGAAGAAGAACGGTAAAGTCAAACTTAACCATGCTCTAATTCATCTTCTTGTTCATGCATATCATGATTATACCCAAAAGGACCCTGTATTTTAACAGATATGAAAGTCTTGGCATTAAAGCCCCTGAGAATCTCAACTATTTGTCCATTGTTAGAATACCAGTGCTTCTGTTAGAATAATCGGTGTTACGTGAAGTAGTGAAATTTCAGAAGATGCAAACAAAAATATTAGGGCATGAGGCAAACATAATTACAACTATCTTTGAAGGAGTTCAACGATGATTATATTATACTAAGAAACTGTTTTTGGTCTGTTTTCTTCTAGTTTTGTGATTGCTGGATGTGGACAGAACCAAGCTTCTCGACTAAATGCCAGCCTAACGCACAACAACGTAAACAAGAACAAGATCCAAACAATTTAGCTGGTGAATGAATCTGTATAATGAGTTTGGAATCATTGGTAAAGAGCCTTTTTTCCCACGTGGAATGAAAAGTCATACTTTGCGAAATTTGCTGAAGCGTTTAAAGATTTAAGATGAAATTATCCATTGATGGTGCAAAGCAGTTATCAATACGATCTGAAAAATTTGCAAAAGATTCTACGAGATTTCCAAGGACAAGAAAGAAATGACAGAGGATGCATTTGTTGTTGTTATATTACTGGATCATGATTTCGTGAAAACTCAAGAAATATAAAGATCAATGACAAGAATACTGACTGAAACGATAGTTACTAGTTATGAACCGGTCGATGAAAAGCAAAACTGACGGACGAAGTGGAATATCATTCTGACTTTCCTCAACGGTTGAAGTGGATAAAAAGCATCATGATTTGATTCAGTAACATACAAATTATGAAGTAAAGACGGTATCTGACACCACGGATATGAAGACAAAGGATAATTCCTTCTGTTCATTGAAATCGAATCAAACGCGTACCGAAATGCAGAAAAGAAAGAAAGGAGACGCACCATGTTTAAAACAATACGAAAACCATTATTCATTGCTGGTTGCCTTTTAATGTCGCTGGCCGTAAAATCAAACTGCTACAACGACAACTACAATAACTGTTCCTTCCAATCCACTGAAGGAAAATAGAACAAATCGATCAGAAGTAGTCTCGAACGGCATGATATCTGGATTATCGATTCAGAAGAACCACCGACGACTTCATCTACTGATGCCTCAAAGACGACACTGACACCAACAATTACAGATTCTGTGCATGATGTTAACGCAAACGACCATGTGACAGCCATAACTTAAGTGACTACGTTTAGGGTTGCTATTGGGTTATCAGGTGTCCAAGGAACCAAAGAATAACATGGCTAAAAATCTGCATGATTTGTTTGAAAGCACTGAAGTTTTAATCGAATGAAAGGTCTCATTAGCTTTTGAGTTCACGATGAAAAGGAACGTATCAACCTTAGTAAAGACATATTACTAATGAGAGTTGGTAATGTCGAATTCAAGAACGCACCAATGTTCATTGATTTAGTAACATTCTTTAGGTAAGAAATTGTAACTAGTGACTTATAACAGCAATTTGAAGATGTGAATAAGATTAACATCGTCACTGAACAAAACAAGACCTTTGGACAATGAGAATCTTGTCATTCTTTACTACACAGTCATGTTTCGTGCAGAAAGCAGAATAATTTGCCTTCATATACAAAAGCATGAATGTGTCATTTTCTCATATCCTTTGTTCCAGCTTTCTTCAAAATTTGATGCTGAAATAGTGAATGTATCATCGATTTATCTGCCCTGTTCTTAAAGTGAAGTTCACTGATTATGTTTCACTTAATAGTAGTTTTCGACTTAGCTGAACCTGCAACCGCCCTAAAGGACTTCTTCATCTAAATCCCCAAGGTTCGCTCTGACTCATCGACTTTCGGTAATTTTTCCGCCAATACATTCAAATTACACTTAATTCAGGATGTTGTTTTAATAAAGCTCTTCATGAGAGGTGCACCTGGTAAGGTGGGACAATTGCTTGTCGCCTTGTCACGATCTGAATCATAACGCAGTAAATTTCAGCGTCTGGTAGAATAAGCGCCCGTGATTTGATATCTCTGGATTGAATCGTCGGCAGTTAAAGGCTTGGTCTCTGTTATGACACATTGAGGTTTAATCCACATTTATTGAAGCTCATGGACACATCTTTCTTGTCATTAAATTCAAGCGTGTATCCTAAGCTAATTGCCTTCCACTCCTTCTTCAAGTCGCAGCGGACATCGTTTCAATCCATACTTTTCAGCGACCGTCGAAAGGACGGCAACTGCATACGTATTTTGATGGCTCACTGTTTTGTGAGAAAGGCTGCCTTCATCTTGTTTTAGAATTCCACTTTCAGCTGCTCAAAGACCTCATGCATCAGGAGAAATTTCAGAGCAGGTTTCACAAGTTTCTGCAATAGTGTGTCTCGTAAATTCTGACAAATATCAATATCCCCTGATTTAACGCCTGGTTAGGAAGGTTGCCTCCTCGAGTCATGTTTTACTTCCATTTCTAGCGCTTTGTGTTTTTCAATTAAGAGCTATACATATTCGCCAAACTTGGTTCAGGTCCCACTTCCAAAGCAATGATGGTGGGCTTGTTGTCCCATCAGCGTATCATTCCGATGTCAAACAGAAGCCCGTCCGCAAATAGAAGCACAAAGGTTATGAAAATTGTTTTTTAATTTAAAGTGTCCATCCATTTTAATAAAGTACTAAATGCACCCGCTAAGACGGCTAAGAGACTGGCACCAATGATATCGAGACTAGTGCTACATTACGGTTGCATCCCTAGTTAATGAACGACTCTGAGTCCCCAGTGCCAATTAACGGTGCAAGTGTTGCCAGTCCTGATTATAACACAGCAGATGTTCGAACTCAGACATACAATAGGCATTATGCATTAGAATCTCAAACTTTCAATCGTTCCTAGTTTGTCATCCCCAAAGGCCACTGCGGCCTCCAAGTTTGTACGAATCCCTTGTAGTCCTGTAATTGTACTTTATATCAGAATACATGAAATCCACAGTTGTGAGAGCTGGAATTGTTCCAACTCTATAATGAATAGTCAGCTCAATAGCGCTAGAGACACCGTCGGAAAATCAGTTACTCAAAGAACGACTCCTGCGGCACGCTTTACGAGCACTTTCTACAACAGCCAATGGAAACAGCAAATCAGAATCGGAAACTGGCAAAGCACGGCGAAGTTGTAAATGTTGCCGAAAGTGCTACCGTCAACCATTAAACGGCTCTGGTGCCAACAGATTATTCTTTATGACGAACACCTTAAAAGTTCGGCCAATGCGGCTGGTAATGAGAATTTCGTGAAGGCGTTTGACTTGCCGATTTTCCCGTCTTTTAAGACCGCGAATATACGCTTGATTTCAACGCTCATCGGTATCGCGTGTGACGAAATGATCAGTCATTCCTAAACTCACTGCGTAACGCCTTTCTTCAGCAATCTTTGTAGTTGCTTTTCGAGCATCGCATCGAGCGCTTGAGAAAAGTCCATCCATCAAGAGTGTCATCGTCTGTTAAATCACCGCCTGACGATCCCCACCGCTGTTGTCTCTCGTCATATTCTGTCAGCATGCTGAAAAGGGTCTACTGTTGGGGTAAGGAAGACCGACCTTTCAAGTGCTCTGTTTTTGTCAGATTTGTTCTTCTTCCACCTTTCTTACTCTAGGATATAAGATATTTTCTGCCACTCTGGTTCGGAACAATGCATTTGTTGAAGGACATACCCTCAGTTCTATAAGTTTTAATTTTGTTGGTTGCGTTCCTTTGATTCGTTTTTCATTTAAATAAATATTTCCATCAGTTTGTCTGAATCAATCCGTTAATCATCTTCAACATCGTTGTTTTCCAGAACCGAGCCATTTCTCCTACTAAGCCACCATAACCACCGTCGTTAATCGTAAGGTTCACGTCTTTTGAAACGAGCCATCATAACGCAAGGCGACGCTTTCATACCTAACATTTTAGTTTCTCCTATTCTTTTAGTTCTTTCAGTCTGAATTTGGATATCTGTTCTAAATAGCTTTCGAACTCAAATTTCTGGCCTGAAAAACCTTTATAAATTGTTCTCCCCATCCAGCAACTCACTCTGTCTCCTATCTCTTTTTGAGCTTTTTCCGAGCTCAGACTGACATAACGCTTTCAGTTTATCAATTCAGTAAGTTTCTAAACCAAAGTCTCTCACTTTCTACTTTTAATCATACTCAAGGGTATTAATGGCAAGCTCTGTCTTTTGACTTAAGTCTGTGCAAAAGTCATACACCTCATTTATAGTTCCAAAGTGAAAAGACAAATTTTAGATTAAGCTCACTTCTAATTCAGTTGAAGGCTACTTTATTGTTTTTGCTAGGTTCTCCCAGCTGAGTAACCTCACACAGTGAGCCAGTAACCCCTTCATTTTGCTTATGTATCCTTCTTCAAATTAGTTCTATATAAAACTATATAATCCTATAAGTTTATCCTGTCAATGATTCGGTTTCGGTCAAAAACCCGCGTATGAAAATCAACGAGTTTTGGACACATATTAATAATTTTTCCCTGATTATCTCAATGAAACGTCCTTTTTTAAACCATTCATTGAGTTCTTCTTATAATCGTGGTTTCTTTTGAAGAAGTAATTTTGATATGTCTGCTAACTTTACCTGAAGTTTAATTATGATTAAATCACTGCAATTTTTTCCATTAATTTATTTAATATGTTTATAACCACGTTTAAAACCATCTACAATAATAATCATCGGCTTTTTCCTTTATTATAAATAATTAATACTTTAAATTCTTTACCAAAATATCAGTAATTTAACCAGACACGAAAGTCTTTCTTTTTCTTTCATTCGGTGTTTATAGACTTACTAAACCGCCAAGAATGTGCTTTTGACAGGCGAATACGCATTCTAAAAAATATTCTGTCAATTTATTCAACAATTTAAAACCTCTCTATTAAACTACTTTATGAAATGGAATTTTGAATCGTTTTGAAACCAATTGCTGAATAAAATTTAATTTTAAAGAGTCTTCCAGTGAATTATTAAACTCCTTTTTGAGTATGCTAACGGTCTGTTTAATTTGCCACACAGAACACCCATCTCTTCAAGTGCTTTTTTTTTTACTAAAATTATCTATTGCTCAGCCTTATTTAAATATTAATCCACTTTGAAGAAGCTTTTAGTGTGTGTTGTTCCTAATTTATTTCACAGAAAAGCAAAATTCGGATTATAAACAGTAAATTTTTTTCACTATTTAAATTCAATCAATATTCGAAATAGCAATCAAATTTGCAATGATGTTATTCATTTCTCTTTCTTAAATTGTTCACAGATCTGCTTTATACATTTTCATTTTTCTGGCTTGTCGGCGAATACTACATGAACAACTGATGAATGTAATATCTCATAATAGATATACTGGACACCTTCAATTCTAATTGGAATAAATTTCAAATTCTTATTGGATCAGATTGCATTAATGCACTGCCATTCCTTTTATTTGACCATCTTATTTTTTCAAAGAATGGAAGAAAGAAACAAGAAAATGTCTTTTTCAATTCCTTTCTCGTTCACTTTTCCAATAATATTTTATCCCTGGTTGCAGCAATCCATTTATCATAAAACATTTTTCTTCCAAATTCAATATCTAGTCTCACAATTCGACTTCCAATATTTCTTCAATACATAGATTACACCAATAAACATTGCGCTTCTCGCTTTATAATTGCTCAAAGATAAACACAATCAATAATAATTTTTTCCCTATATGCCCCACCCTTGTTGCTTCCTTATTCCTTGAAGGTCAAAGATTATAATGTCTTTATCTCTAATAACACCTTTTTTCACTCCTGATGAACTTACTAACGTTTTATACTCCACTCATCCTTTATTTACATGCATGCACCAATGCCCACAGATAACTTATGTCAAGTAACTTCTGCAGAACTTGACATAAGTCTTTGAATACATGTTTACAATTATGACCAGATGGCGACATCAGCAATTGTGTGTACCCATTCCCCATAAATATAAGACGTTTAGCTGTCTCACTGAGCAACAATTGTATGCTAAGCTCCATAGTGAAACGATCGATCGGTGTACTGATTTTTCTCTCTCATGGTTGAAGAAGTGTCCAAAACCTCCACCAAGAATGGTGTCATACCTTGTTTGCCAGAAAAGCCAGCTTGAAGACTCTACTGTTTGGCAGGCCCTTGCGGCGAATTTCTCCTGACTTTTCTGTGCTAAATAAAAGCAAGATACTGCTGACTCAAAGACACGAATCGGTTCGTCCCATGGCTGGAATCTGAATCAAGCACGCCTACAAAGTCGCTCCTGAATCATCTCCATCCACAATCTGAGAATCTTGAATAAGTCATAGCCTGCCCTCAAGTCCACTTCCTGTTCCAAGTAATTCTAAGACAATCGTGACTTAATACTCATTTTATTCCAAGGAACATATTAGTAAGTCTCTACCTCCAACAGGTACGGTTTATTCAAACGCGTCTCTGCCGTTGGACGGTTAATCTTGGGAGAACTTTGATTAGAATCTGCTGTGCCCATACGGCGGTATCGGATATCTTGGACATCATCATTCCTTGAGTTTTCAGAATTATTTTAACATGACTCTTCCTCTCGGCAACATCTGTTGCGATTATTTCCCCGCAGAAACCTAGGGTGAAACCCTTGATGCTATAATGAGCTCGGTAGTAGTCTTCATGTCATTAGGTGAAGATACATAACAAGCACAGGTGTCATGAAGAATTAGCGGGTGCTATAGGCGATGTCTCCTGAACTGTGGCTGTGCCAGTAAAAGGTTTTAGGAAAAAGCAAAAGAAGTCATTGATAACGTTAGCGTACAAGTTGAAGGTGCAGTTGAAGGAACAAAACAACTTCAATAAATAAGACTGAATTTCAGAAAGACACCACAATTAACAGAGTATATTTTTATTACAAATATAAGACGAGCAACGATAAAGAGACCATCAAACCACTATAAATTAAATCCAAATTACCCAATGAATTCACCCCATCTGGTGGAGAACCATGGTTCCATCGCTGCTTTTGCATACTGATTGTTTAATACGAATCACGGTTTGAGAGGCGGCAACCCACCTCCCAGAATTCTCTGACGGTAATGCTAATTTCGACCCGTTCATACTCTGTTTTAAATCAGTGTTAGAAAATTAATGGCTGCTCAGTATGCTGCAAGCAATCGCCACCTGGGCACTTTCAATTGCTGGATGAGACTGGCAACAGCCCATTTTTTCTGCTTTGCTGACAGACTAATTCCATAAGACCGCGCAAGTAACGACTATTTAATTCCAAAGCTACAGAAAAATCTTATTTTGAACTGTTTGAACCAACAATTTTTATTTGACAAAAATAGACCGTTAAAAATATGTCGCGGCGTACCGCAAGCGTCCCAGTCCAAAAGTTTACACCAATCGCGTCCCCAAGGTTGTTGGGTCTGAACACTATTATCACGATGGATGCCACATCACTGTTCCATTGAGCTCTCCATGATTTGGCGTGAAAAGGATGACCAGACACAAAAACTAAACCCTAATCAGTAATATTCGATTAATCATCTTCATTCGTCTCACTCATGGTCTGATGACGAATGTTTATCACCTTTTCTGGTGCGTATTGACGCACTAGTTCATTATCATGACTAGTAACAGGACAAGTTTACCTTGCACCATGTGGCTGTATCTATGATAGCCATCATTTTTTCATACCCGGCCTGTAAGTCGTCTGGTCCACTAACAGTGACTTGCCTTCCAGCCACATGCGGAAAATGCAAGCTCAGCTGCTGTTCTGACCCGAGAGCCAAGAGACAATTGGCCGTGTTGGAGGTTCTAAAAAGAAGATCTGAGACGACCTCTTGCTCGAAGCTCGAAAGTGCGACTTTCAGGTCTTTCAAACTGTGCCACAAATTGAAGGGTGTGATCTGAAAAACAAGTCCGACTTTGAAATAACCTCCTCCTTTCTTCTCACCTTGATAAGAACGTCCTTTAGTTCGATTGTCTCGTGAGCAAGGAAAGTTGTTAAAGAGCTTTGAAAAAACTTGTTTTCCACCCCACCCGTATCCTTATTATTGGCCCATCCGCCTCTTCATGAAGCCTCACAAGATGAATATGCCATAGAAGTATTCTTTTTCACAAAACTGATGTTACCTTCCATCTTTCACCAATGGATCGCATTTTAATTTTTTTTGTTTTAACTGGTAATGGACATCTTACTCTTCTGTAGCAGCTGTCTTCTCCCTTAAATGGTGTTCGATCGTCAATTCTCCAAATTACCTTTCTTAGCGAGATCACCGACATCCCAATTTCAAAAGTCCACCGAGGTCAATGATATAAAATTGCTTTTTCCTTCTGTTATCAACCGTTAACCTGTTCGATAAAGCACTCAGGTACTTTCACTGACATTACAAATGGCCTGGTCCATCAAATACAGAGGTGCTCACTTGCTGGCATGCTAGGCACACTTTTTGAAAGTTCTCCCTGAAAGACTTGCAAACCTTTTCGGTGGGCTGTCGTCACCTTGGTGGCCTTGTTTGTTCTCTACTTTGTTCCATCAGTTCTCAATGGGAAAACAAAAAATTCTCTAGCACGAAAAATCATTCACACGTGTTCTACTGGCAAACTTGAGAGTCTCAGCATTTTGAAAAATAGATGTAAGCATATTTGTCTTCTCCAAGACGAACGCTAGAAGAATGTCCCAGCACTTCTAATCCTTCACATTGAACCTCTCAGTTCCCATTTGACAGTAGGACCCCAATAATCACATCTGCGGGTGTTGTTTTCTCTCAATCTACTTTTCCCATCACTACTGGCTACTTTCAGAAATGGATTTGCATGGACAGACTAAGAACAAAGCACTGATTTTGAAACGCTTGTGTCGCACTTTTTCATTGAGAATAAATCAGATTAGCCACGAACTCTCAGACTCACCCTGAGCTTTACCATTGGTCGCATAAGAGTTTGTCAAGATTCGCAGTAAAAGATTGGCAGAAACTAAACGAACTGCCAAAACAGCGTGCACTAGCTTCCAATCCACGCCAAATAATCATTGATGAATCCGTCCGAAGGAATGTGTAAAGATGAAGAATAACAGCCCTAACATTGTGTTCCATAAGTAATAATATCGTCGTGGTTTCGTCATGAAGGGCCATATTTCTACTCCTAAACCTGGATAAAAGCACCAACCACAACGATAATCCCTGAACATATTCCTGGGCAAATACTTCAATTACGGCTGCAATACTTTCTATGTTGAATACCAATCCTGCTGGTCAGCAAAGCGTAATGTTTACAAACCAGATTCTCAGTAAATGGCCCATCCCACATCCCAAGTCCCCACGAGTAGTGGCAGAAAGTGCACCTCCTGCATGTTAAACTGCTAGTAAATAAAACACCCCAAACAATACACACCAGCTATTAAATAAGTAATCCGTTCTAATTTATTTTATTCACCATTTTCCCTGGTACATTGCATAATAATAATGTCACTGAATCACAAATGACTCACATCTGGGTTTAAAATTTAAAACTTGTTCAACAATCAAACACTTTAATCCTCCTAGAAAGTGACATAATGCCCTTGTTCCAGTAATCGTTCGACTTCCAATCCCCAGATTCATCACCGATGGTCTTCATATAATTATCAGGACCCCATTGATATACTACAATTTCCAATGACAGTGAAAAATGAGTCGCTGCATCGACCCCCATTGATCTGACTTCATCGAATGATAAAGGCTGCATCCTCATCTATCCCAGGCACCTGGAAGAGTGAGTGGCTTCCAGCGCAGTGAACTCCCCGACGACAACTATTTAACAAACAAGTTTTCTTTAACGCATCGAAAACTTCTGTTACTCCCACGACAAATGGTGGAAGTACGATCTGTCTTTGCCCATACATTGGACAACCATCGCTGGATGGCCCTTGCATTACCGTCGAGCAAATCATCTGACATCGGTGCCACGAAACTCATGTCACACCAGTTTAAACAGAACCTCCAACCCACTGGTACCTCTGTACGAAACATGTTGAGATAAAACCCCTCTCAGACTTTTTCAATCCTGAAAGGGGGTTCACTCTTGTATATATAGATATGTGCCACAATGCAGTGTACTGTCGACTTTGTAAGATACTGGCTGCAGCAAACCACAGAAGTCAATTGCGATAATATTGTCTGTATATCACACTCTCAGCTCCCTCAACGAGACCTCAAAGATTTCAATATTTAATTATGACCTTATTCTAGTACTGTCTCATTGAAAAGAAATATATTGAGTTTACCACTAAAGGAATCTCGTCCCACAAACAACAGACAACCTATGTGTTTTTAGAGAATACATCGTTAGTAACTGCCTGAATTCGCAGGAATATCAATACTAATGTTTCAATTCAATCCATTATATTCTGCCTGTCCATAGTTCCCACTTTCTCTCAGTGAATCGAGGATTCTGCATTTTCATGACTGATATTATTCAATGAAAAGGTTATTGGTAAGAATATCTCATTTTGCTCTAGCAACTCTTTTGAACATTCGCACAATTGCATGGTTAAGTAATGCTCGCCATATCTGTACGGAGTTTTGAAGGCATGGTCATGACTTGTCACAAGAATTTTCGATATCGTTGACATCCATTTCATGTGTAGAAGACCTATTTGTTGTTGGTTCCATTTCTTTTCTCCTATTTCACAATGAGTCGATTATGACCCGACAATATCCATGAATGTTCTTTTTTCTCATGTCCGTTGATTTACTAGTATAAATGATAAACTTTCAAATGATTATTTATCATTAAACACAAATTGAAGTGGAACTATGTCCGTTTGGAGATACAAGCATCGAAAACACTTCTCAGAATCATGTTAGTTCTCCCAGTCTTGTTTTTTTACTAACTCGGATTACATATAGCGAACAAAGAAATGAGGATTTCCGCCCGTCGTCCATTTTATCTTTAATGCTCACTTCCTGATGAGTGACTCTCCTGTTTTTGTAAAATCAGATTTTACCTGCATGATTTTGGAAGTTCCACGCCACATCATTTTCCTTATACTTGATGCTAAGAAGTTGTGACTTCTTCTACCAAGGCCAAAGAATTTGGCGAAGTCAAGCAACTTGAATGTCATCTCATGATTATATAATATCTCCGGCAACAAACTGAAATTGCGATCGACAATATTTTTTCGATTCACATTTCCTTCATCGAACATTTATGACTTCACATACCATCCACATTTTATTCTCAGTTTTCATCCAATCCGTCTGTATCAAACTATTTCAGCTGATTAAGAAATCTTTAAAATGACCTTAAAACTGACTATACGTTATAAAATAAAGAATATGCGTTGTATATATCTATTAACTTTTTGGAGGAAATATGTCAAAACAAAGACAAACGTTTTGTCAATTATTGATGCTTTTATCGGTTTCTGTATTTATTGCTTATATTCCACAAATCATCAGCAACCCAATAAGGAAGTAAAGGTCAACCCCAGCCGCTTTTTGCTGCCGTTTCTGTTCAATCTGAAGTTATTTACGGTTGACTCTACAAAGAACCCAAAGTAACGGCTCATTTTCCTTTGGCCGCAGCTGGGAGTCATCTTCACAGTGACTTATTTTCCAATTTTATAGTAAGAAATATGTTTGAATTGCAAACTGAATAGATGATTAATAACGCGCCACCAATATTTACCTTTTTCGCGTCATTTTCGTTATCAGGTGCCACCCTTGGCAAATACAGAGTACATCAAATTACCAGGCCTTTAAATTTTCGAATTTAGTTTTAATATTATTTTTGAATTCTTCGATTTTTCACGAGCTTGTCACCCTTGCTTTCATTGAGCAGATTTATTATAAGATCAGTTTGAATTTTTGCAGCTTCAATTTTCTTCTACTACTGATTTTAACATTCCACCGTAAAATTTGTGTGTCGTATTTATTAAATACAAGATGAATATTTCTTGTTCATCATCTCTTGAACCAAACAACAAGCATAGTTTCACCACTAACTAATTTTGAGAAACTCATCGATTGAACCTTCTGACAGTCAGAAATGCCCGTTAACCTGTATAGACCTCCAACACCTGTAACCAAATAATACACCTAATGGTCCTGGCTAGTGTCCGATCAAACGCACCGATAGGTCAGCCTTCGACTCATCATTTGCGTGAATTCAAATCGAAACGATCTTATCAGTGGTCATAACTGCTCATTTTGACAATACACTTGAGCGACTTGTTTTCAGTTTGCTTGAAAGCTTGAACTCAGCAAATGCCTGATAAGTTTCACTTTCTGTTTTTGAAAATAGATATTACCAATTTTCCATATTAATTTCATCACTTTGTGTGGATGTGTTGTTACACCTTATTCGTTATGTTGCATCAATAGCCATTATAGCGACGAGTATTAATTGATTTGTTAATATCGAAAAATGATATTAACATTTTAGGTTGTGGCTCAACTGCTGAAAGCCTGGGCTGTAAGCTACAAAGTAGCAATATCCCTGTTAGCTTTCGCCTTTCTGCAGCACCCATGGCTGTAAGCAAGCACCAACACCTCGCTAGGCTGCCTGCTCTGCCACATCCGTCGTTGCTCCACCGGTCGTGTCAAACTGACCTCACCCTTCATGACAAAAAAGACCCCAATGTAAATGGACACTAAAATACACTTATTTAGAAAACGATTATGCTTTCAATAATAATTAAAGCTATATTTCCTACTCCCCTAAGATCGAAGTCGGAACAAGAAACGAGACAAGAGCGTCACGATAAGATGGACATAGTACAATTACGAATATGAGTAAGGTTCCAAAATAATATTGGTGAATTTCAAATGGCCTAAAGCGAAGATCTAAGAGTGTGAGCAACTTAGCAATCCAGCCAGGGCGGTCATGGGATGAGGATACCTCTGAGCACTGCCCGAATAGCTTTTGTTGCCCTAAACCCACCTGAATTTGAGCAAGGCATTGAGTGTTTTCCGCTAAAGAGGGCACCAGCAAAATACAATGTAAGAAAGACTGAATCGACCGCCAGATGGTGTTGGTACGAACATAGATAATCGCCGCATCAATTAGAAGCGATAACATAACGCGTAGCCCGATACCTGAGAGTTTTCTCGTAAAAGATTTTCATCAATCGCGTCTCTTGACATGAAGAACTCAGAATCAGTGTCACAATGAAGTACCTGGAGTGCGTCACCTGTCATTTGGGAATATCATCGATGTCGCATAGACGATATGTGGTCAGATAAATAAGGCACAATCCACATCATGTTAACTCAAAGAATAAGCTATAAAGCTGATAGTAGAATCGTCTTCAAGGCTACATTTCTGAATATAATGCATGTAACCAACAGCGTAAGCATTAACACATTAATGTTGGATGTAGGAACGATGGATATTTACCGAATTAATCCATGTCGAAGCGATCTGTCAGTACAAATGTGGTTGTCTGTAAGAAAGTTCTAACGGAACGAAAATGGAATGATGGCTGTCTGTGCATGTATGAATGGTCGCAGGTCGTGGCAGCGGCAAGTCTACTCACTGAAAAGCAAGCAATAAATATAAAATAAACGAATAGAAAATAACAAAAGCGTAGTTTATTCAACGGAACTGTACTGGCAGTCCACAATCAAGGTACGGAAATGGCGACTGCTAAACGCTAAAATAGGAAGCAAATTGCATAGATTTAATCAAGCAATATATACATAAGGGCTACTCGACTAAAAGTTAATATCCAGTATTATACCAAAATACGTTAAATAAGTACCGGCACAATACGAAATTGACCCTACAAACTGCAAAGTACCAAAAGAAATGCCCATTTCAAAACCAATACTGAATAAGATTTTATTTTAACAAAGTTTTTTCCTCAGAACAGCAATGCCAGCCACTTAATGGTTTAATTCCTTCCAGTCATTCTTCTTATCACTATTTATTAAAGAGCTAAATCAATCGTCTAACTCTTGAGAGAGTTAGTACACCCTTTTTTGGTATATTTATTTTCTTTATCATCATTGCTTAGGTTTCCATCTACAAGCTGCAAACCTGTCGTTGGCGCCGATATACTGACCAATGCAAGCATATAGTGGCTGTCTGTAACTCCTGTATTTGGGAGAGCTCACTAGAACTTGGCTGAGAACTCATAGCTTTTGGCTGTCTCAATACCGCTGAGTCAATTTTAGGAGCAAGGTTCCAACCCATTTAGCTGTGTTACCCACGACAGGCTGATATAAGCTATTTCGCGCGCCAACCGCAATACGTAGGTTCATTTAAGGAAGCCAGCCTGAAAGGCCGAATCAATTGAATGAAACGCAAGCAGTTCTCACTGAACTTAACGCAACAGCCCTTAACTAACAACTCTAGTTTAGCATTGAGAGTCAGCCTGAAATCTGCTTGATGACCTCCGTCTTGGGTATAAAATCAACTTAGCAAAGACCTTATATTGACCTTGTGCATTGACTCCTGTTCGACTACATCATGGCTGTACCAAAGAGTTCGTTTGAGGGTTGTCTGAATGAGACTCGCCCAACCAAATGATACCTGAAAATCCTTTTTTTCAACCCAATTATTTGACCATCCATATTCATGTCAGTAGAATCCAAAAGTGCATATCCTTAGGACTACCAGGCACATTACAAATCATGTTAGACTTGATAACTGCTAAAATCAATTTGGTAGATTTATTTTCATATTTTTCTACTATCTTGCTTCCATCCTAACTATTGGCTAATGATGGTCAAGTCATGCCCTAGACACATGTAAGTATCATAGAAGGATTGTGATTATCTGCAAGAATAATTGAAGGCACCCTTTGGTTTGATGTTTTTTTCAATATATCTGAATATGAGTGACATCTATGAGGATATCTTAACGTTTTTGGCCAACCTGCAGGATTTCTACCATTGGCATCCTTAATTTAACCAATCTAGATTCGGGTCCAGTGGCTTCTTCTGATAATTATTCACATAGAAGAACCTCTTTTGATGTTTCATGGAAGACTTTTCTCAAAATGATTTAAATCCCGTCAAGTTATAGGTTTCATTGATCTCGAGAAATATTCTTATATCAATGACAACATCTATTTTCATTCTTGTTAACTCGGTGGTTTGAATATATTGTTGTTTGATTACATGATCATTCTGCTACCTGTTGTGTGATTATTTAATATTGTATTTGATATCGTTTCATTAGTCGTTGTAGTTATTTGGTTAGGTTGACGATCACAGAACTGTCTTTACTACTGTTGGGTAACTGTGGACTGTTGTCGTATTGAACTTATCCAAGGTTTCAGCTGTCGCTTTGAAAGTTGCCGTATGACTGGCTTTACATAGCGTGACATCATCCCGACTGGCATCTTTAGTCGCTCTATATTAAATTGGTAACCAGATGGTAGTATCAATCTAGACAGTGGTTGTCTCATCGCTTTGACCAGCTGGTAAACATTTGGTTTTTAGTTGAAATTCACAACAGATTGTTGCATACTATGTTTTATCGATATCAATATCATCTTATTTCTGATTTTATTTACTTTGGGAAGTTGAAACGCCAATTTAAAGTAATGAAATGAATGTTGGCAAAGTTGTATGCTAAGATTTTGATAACAGGTCATTGGTATGGGAACCTCTTTATGTTGGCTCAACTGTTTTTAGGCCCATTGCGTGCCGGTGTGCCGGTGCGTATTTGGCTTTATTTGTTGCCTTTGTGGTGTGGTTTTATCGCCTTATGTTGTTCAACCGAGTTATTTCAATGACTTTCTACTATGTTTGTTTACTGAGCTGTTGGTTCATTGGTGGTTCTGGTTTTTCCTTGCAAACTTGGTGCACATTGACCGCAAGATGATTTTGCTTGGTAATACTAAATGTTTGTCTTTAGCTCTGTGGTTATCTTTCCAGAAACAACTGCATTTTGGATTTACAGGCATTATTAGAGTAGAGATGTCCCAAATGTTGTTTGTATGGCCAGATACGGATGGCGCCTGGTGACCAGAGTGTAGTGTGAACGAACCCTAAACTGACTGTCTTCGCAGGTTATTGATAGTCCAGCGGCACCAATTTCATTCTTCTTAAAATTGAGGTATCATTGGTAATTGATTTTTTTCCAATAGGAAGAACCTGAAATCTTAACGAAGGTCTAGTGATAGTCCTGAGCTATCTCAATGGAGTGTATGTTCTTTTGAGACAACAGATAGAAGCGCATTGTCAAAATCAATTGATTGCTATCTTTATCGTAGAAGGTGAATTATTTTAATGTACGATGTCTCACATACCAGGCAGAGTATCAGAGTTAATTTAGAAGATACCTAACAGGTTTCTTGTCCATATTTTTTTGAATTTTGAGCGAATCATGTATACTTGAAGTATCGACCTTAGGAAATTTTTACCATTGCGGTGATTTTCTCAGAGGTAGGTTGGTCACTTTGGACCTGTTCCGAGGAGATGCAAATTATTTCTGTGCATTGCTGACTAGTAGTTGTCCAACAGCCTATCCCTGAAAATTGCTGTAAAGTTCATGGATGAGCTACGTTCATCATTTGTTGAAGGTAACTAACATTAAGATTATCAGGCTGGAAGAACTTTAGAATATTGAGCTGTATCATGACTGAAGGCCCCATCAACTGCAGAAGCTTAGCATTTTTCCAGTTGTCAATGATAACTGGGCATTTGTCTGAATCATAAACCAAATTTTGAGCGAACGCTCTGTCAAAGTTACCATCTTCGTTTTTATGATTTTGAAGTTCTGCAAGAGCAGCCTTGATGGCAGCTTCGTTCGTCTTATACTCTTGCAATTTTCTTGTGATAATCTGCTAAATCTTTGATATTTAGGACATGACTGATACTTATGCACCCTAGCTGCATAGTCAGGCCTTAGCGTGTGCGTGCCGTTTGATTGCTTCGTTCTCAGCTTTGATTTCATTATTTTTAGCGGTACTGCAGCAAGAGCTTTTTCAAGCAGCTTACATCTGCATTTTCCTTTTCACACGTGCCAATTCAGCATTAAGCATCTAATTTGCTTATAGTCCGCATCATTGTTTAGCATTTGCTTGAATAGCCGCCAACTTTATCATAGGCTCTTTTTGCAGCCTCATAGAAGCTTGAGCATCCTATTCGCTTTGCGGACATCAGCTAAATCTTTTGATATTGTGCTAATTTTGCATCATACTCCGCTTTGGCAGCTGCATTAGCATTGGTAATACGTCTGGACCTCAGCCTTGTAGCAGCCATATCTTTTCATACCGATCTTTTGTTGCCTATTTTCCCGCATTGATACGATCAGTCTCTTTTTGATTAGAAGCTACGTCAGCCTTGTATTGTTCAGTTACTTTGATTTCTTCTGCTTGTTGCATAATCGTCTTTGATTTCTGTCTCTTTGATTAGCTTCTTCAGCCAGTTTTCTCATCTGTTCCTTTGTCGAACAGTCTCATCTTTTTCAACTTTAACACCGGCATTTTTAGCATTTTCAACAGCTTCGATCAACATCTGTTGTTGGTACTTTTTATCAGACTGAACCCGTTGTTTGACCAGCCTGTGCTTGACTTTCAATAGCCTCTTACATTAGGAGTTGCTTGAGCTCCTGGTAGATTCGTTGCGGATTTCGTCGCAGCATGAAGCATTCTACTCCATCACAGTTGTTTTCCGTCAGCAAAAGACATTTTGTCCTGCTACAGAGTTGTTGCTACTACTCCCAGAACTGCACCACAGTGATTTACAAATTTTACTTACGATAACCTATGTTTGTTTCCAATTTCATCATCCTCCAAATGATATAGATTATCAAAAATATAACCATAATTTATTCCATAACATTATAATGGTTCTATTTTGAGTTTATCAAACACTATGCTATATAAACTAATGTAAAAATAAAATCTATAGACGATATATATATAATAATCATTAAAATCGAATTCTAAAAGTACCTTTCTAGAATTAGTGTTTTGAATATGATGACATACTTCAACTATGGGATGCTTTGATACGTCTTCACAATAGAACGATATTAACATTTTGAGGCTAGGGCTCGCCCAGTCGTACTCTATGGCTGTAAGTTGTCTAGCAACAACACCCGTGTGAATTGACTAGCTACGAGGGTTTCTAAGACCTGGTTTGAACAGTCTTGTTTTTAGGACAGCTAAAAATCACTTTAATAGCAACCGTCAGAAGAGTTTCTTCGATTTTCGATTTCAATAAAATGAGAATAGATGTATCTAAAATAGGGAAATTTCTTAACGCAAAACTTTCAATTCCTATCCTCTTCCTTCTTATCTTAATATTGACTGTATCTCCTTACTGATATAATAAAACCTCAGGAGGATTGTATGTCTGAAACAAAAATTAATCGCTTTGTGATCTATTGAGCTGTTGGTGTCCTTGTTCTGCTGCATATATTCCACAAATTATCGCTAATCTTACAAGAGCAAAAAGCTCAACCATTCCAAATCCCACTCATTCGCAGCGGCTTCTGTTTAATTTGGGTAATCTATGGTTGGACAAAAGAACCCAAAAAGACTGGACCTCGCTTCATTCTCAAATGCAGCTGGTGTGATATTAGCGGTGTAACTTTTATTACTTCTTTATAAAAATGATATAAACAAAACAGCAATATCATAAAAGTTGTTGGTCTGTCACCGGTGACAGCAGAAATGAATATTTATATCTGATACCACTTCAAATCACGAACTGCTTTGGCTATATCTGTTTCCTTAGCACGCGCAAGACCTTGTTTTGTGCTAGCGACCAGTTTCAGCTACTTTTAATAGAAACATCTGCCATACTTGAATGAGTGGCAAGGTGAGGAGCTCCTGAAGGGCCTGATTGACAATCCCACTCAATGAATGAGCCGCTGCTCCAATCACTTTTCATCCGCTCAAAAGACTTGCTTCAGGCCAGCATACCCTAGACCAAGACCCTGGGTAAATCAAGGCATTATTTGCTTGACCAATCACATAGTCTACACCTTTTATAAAAACCGTATCAGCAGGAATTTCTGGTTGCGACAAAAAGTTTCATCGACCATTCAATCAAATCTTTGGGCACTAGCTTTCCGCCAATTTGGCTGGATTTGACAAGGAAGATCATTGACGTTCTGTGTTTTCTCGCACATAGCTTTACTATTTCTTTAGTGAAGGTATTAGGTTGAGTTGAAGTCTCACAAGAATGGCTGGTCACGTCTTCACTACTTCAAGCAAGTCAGTCAACTTGTCTGCGTTACTAAAAGTCAGACACGTTTCTTAGCAAATGGTTTTGCTCTGGTGTCAAAGTCATCCATGTCATCAAAGGAGACCCTGTTTATCAACCATAAAGAAACGTTTTACAAGCTCTTCTTCGAGAGACCTTCACTCACCATTTCACGAAGAACACGAGGGCAATTCCTGCACCAGCAGTCCACCACCATAGCAGAGATAAACTCGATCTGTTAATTTTTCACCACCATCCAGCGAACCAAAGATTCCACCCATGTAACGATTCCTGCACCTTGAATATCATCATCAGCGTCGAATTTGTTTCCGGTACTTTTCAGATCATTCGCAGCATTCAAGCGACCGAAGTCTTCCCAGTGAAGGTAGAGTTTAGGAAAGAGACGTTCTGTTGTCTGGAACGAATTGGTCAATGAAGTCGTAATTCGATGCTCCGTGGACCCGTTCGTGACGATTTCCCAAGTAATTAGGATTGTTGCAGTTCTTTGTTAGTCTACATCAATGACTAAAGGAAGGACCATCGAAGGATCGATCTGCTAGCACCTGGCATAGACCATCAATTTCAACAGAAATATCGACACCATTTGTTCCCCAGTCTCGATTCCAAGGATTCCTTCTGCATCTGTTACAACAATGGGTCGAATCCGACTGACCCGAGCAGCATTTTTCAAAGTGGTCAATATTTTCAGGATGATTAATATCAGATATCCTGCTATTGTGATTCAATCAGATCACTGATAGCTTCAATCGTATCTGCAATGGTTGGGTCATATACAATTGATTGAATCTTTCTAAAATGTTGAAAAAGGTAATAGAAAAGAGTCCGGTTGGTATGAAAAATTTCATTAAGAAAAAGACGTTTTTCCAAACATCATTGGCTTTTGTTTGCATTTGTGCAGAAGTTTGCGCCGCTTATTCTTCAATCGTTGAATATAAGGTGGCAGTAAACCAATGAGGCTAGTTCCTTTCTGCCTCTAAGGTAAAGCAGTTTCCCTTTATTAAGGAAAGGATTGTTTAAAATATCATGTGCAGTCATATACAACCTCCTTCTTACTAATATTGTACTACTGAAATGAATTGGTTCACAAAAACATTTTATATAAATTACAAATCGATACATGCATATGTTGTAATGAATCTACGAGAACAATTTTCTAATAAAGTCTTTATACTTTAAAATACTATTATTGATGACACTTTAGGTTGTTTTATAAATTTCTAACTCATCAAATCTCAGGCATGTACTCTTTCCCAAAAGTTTTGAGAAAAAGAAACTAATCATACAAATTAGCAATGCTAATTAAGATAAATATCATACAATTTGACAAAAATTGACTGCAATTAACACCATGAAATAGACTAGTCCCCTGTCCAAATATAGATCTGCACCCCAAAAGTTAGATTTTGTGTCTAACTTTGTGCAGTTCACCTTCCAGAAAGACTGAGTTGGGATGAATGATAGCTCAAGAAAGGAAAAGATGAGCTTTATTGCAGGACTACGATACAAGAGATCCTAGCTATCTTAGATGGACGGACTCAAGCAACTATTCGCAATCATTTCCTTCGGTATTCCTAGACAGGGTAAGAAGTCGTGAAAGTCACTATATGACATGTTTAGTTCCTACTACGATATTGCTGTAGTAAATCCAAATACTAATCGTTCTCGATCGCTTTCATATTATCCAGCATCTCAATCGAGCAATGAATCACGTACGCATCCAAATTATGAATCAGTTGATAGAGATCGCATGAATATAAAGTATTGAAAACGTTACTTTGGAAAACTCATTCAGCAGGATAACTATACGTTAAAGGCGGTAAACGATTTTATCGTCCAACATTTCAGTCGTATTTAACCAATAAAGAGATTCTCTGAAAAATCCTCTCTTACTCTCAAGATCTGTGAGATGACTATGAACTCTATCAACTTACTGTTTCATTTTTCAAGAGTAGCATCGCTGATTATTTCTTTGAATTAATCATGAAACTATTTTCTTCTGTCAATCCAATCTTCCAGACCATTTTTAGACCTTTTTGAGATCATCGCGGATAGTCATTCAATGCACTTGCCTTCCCTACTCAAACGCAAAACTTGAGGCATAAATATCCTCATCAAAGTCATTAAGCGAAATGCTTTTGGCTTCGGAACTTTGAAAATTAAAACGAGAATTTCATTGCTTTGAATATCAAAAGGAGAGAACCAATTTGGTCCTCTCCAGGTTGTAACTTTATCAACCCACCACAGTTGACAGCCGATTTTCTAGGCTTTTAGCATATTTAAAACCACAATTAGAATCGCTTATAATCACATCCTTCACAAAACTCTATGAACAGTACCACACTTTTGACAAATTTTCATGATAGGAGGCACGGCCCTGAAACGAATTTAGCCTCTTCACTGACTAATCCTGCATAACCTTTCAGTTGTTTTTTTACGACAAATTGGTCAGCACCGCAGTGGGTACAAATTTGATTTTTCATGACTAGACCTCCTCATTTAAGGGGAAAATATCTTCAACGGACATGCCAAAGACACGTGCGATTTTAGCTATTTCAAGCTGAAGGGTTATATCGATTATTCTCCAAGGGAGAATAGTTTCTCGTCGTACACCAATCTTATCCGCCAATTCTTGCTGGGTCATGTGGAGTCTTCTCGGATGACTAAGTTTGTTAGAATTTTTCCCATATCAACCCTCTTTTTCAAATATGAGGAAAACAGGTCAAAACACAATCATGGATGCAGTAAAAATCAAAACCATGCCTGTTCTTAGGGTGAAGGGAAGGAAAAATGTTACTATGCTCAACACTACCGAGATAGAACTATCAGTACCAGATTGTGCAGGCTGTTTGCCAAGTTCATATAGAAACGCTCGTCTGCTTGTTCATCAACTTTTTAATGCAAAATAGAGAAAGCAAAGAATGAGGACAAACAAGTCAGAACCTAGAAAAGGTGTTTCAGCCAGATAGGACTAGTAGCTGGTGGATTATCCAGATACCTTTTAGGTAAATGGCCATAGCGAAAATAAGGTCATACCATACAACTTCTCTGTCAGTCCAAAATACTTTTCCTCGTCTTCTTGAGATTGTGCTTGGAAACAAGCCAGAAAATAAGTCCTTGCATGGTAATCGTGATTAGAAAAACAGTGTGTTTTTAACGAGGAATTACTTTAGGAGGTTAATAGCCACAGGTACCACATAACAGGTAACAGTCCATCAACCATGATGTTTCATCTTATTCTTCTTTCCCTGTCTTTAAAGTAAGGCAGAAAATCCAATGGCACTACCGATAATTGGTGTAAGGCTAATCAATATTTTACTAAAAGACTGAGGTTTGTAGCTAGAAAACGTAGCTACAACTGAAAAAGATTGAAATAGTTAGTCGAAATGATGAGGCCCTATGGTGATTTAAACATGATGTATTCCTCCTTTGTTAGAAATAGTTCACATTGAACAGTAAAATTTTTAGGCTTGTGCCCTAATGGCAGATTTTCTTGTAAGAAAAGATTGGTGACTCTAGCATTTTGTTATAAATATCTCACTCTACGTTATAATTATATTACATTAAAAGAGAATACAAGTATTAAAAGTCAAAAGATATTTTCTAATCTTTCAATCAGACAAAAATTCACCAGAAGAATAGTTTAAGCAAGAAAAGCCCAGAAACGTTGGTTTGCAGGCTCTATAATTTCTGCAGTGGGTAAAACCACTGTAGAATTATGGAGGTCTATTTTGTTGTAGAAAAAGCCTCATAAGACCTATAGAATGAAAAGTGACCAAACCTCATTAGAAAGAATCTATGGAACAATTAAATTTATCATCAAACATACTTGGAATTAATGACAAAAACATTATTATCTTAGTTTATCTTGATGCTGGAACGCATAAAGAAGTCAGCTAAGCCTCGATTATCCTCTAAATGTCACAACTTCAAGGACAAAATGACTAAACTATGCCTTTCAAAAAGAATCCAAAATCCTCTACCTCGATTGTGCTGTTACAAGACTCTATTCGATTGAGAAAACGCATGTTTCCGCTGTAAGATCAGTGAAAAATAGTCGTCGCAGAGACTTCCTTAGTCAAGAAGAATCACCAGATTGCAAACCATCGTCAAAATCAATCTTTTATTGTCATTTTTAGAATTTCATCAATCTTTTTATTTTTCTATCTACAAATTTCTAACTTCAAGATATAAAAGATATCACGATAAGAACTCCATTTATATAGATCTTCCTTAATAATTTTAAAAATTATCTCTACTTAATATCTGGTATAACTCATAATCTTGAGTAGTAATCAATGTAACTGAAATTTCGTGTAAAGTTATAAAAGTCCAGGGTTTCAAAAGTTTCTGATTTTCCTTTAAACCATAATTCAATACTTTTCTTTGTTTCTTTACAACTTAAAATAATACAGGAAAACAGAATACCATGTTAGATTACTCGATTTTTCTCATTAATATCTATAGCTAGTTTACTCATCTATGATTCTTCACCTAACAGGGTTAGGTCTTCTTATCTCTTTATCCCCATTCTTTTTCCCAAAATATCAACGCCTATATTTAGAAATTAGTACACCTGTTAAATACTATAATCGGATTAACCAAATTCGCTTCAGTAATAACTATATTATAAAAAGGTGTCAAAGGATATTCCATTACAAATGAAATTTGAGACACCCACTGTATGTGCAATGCTATTCCTTATTTTAATTATTCTCATCGACAAAAATAAGATAAATTTTCATAAAATAGTTTGTATGAAGAAAATACTTGAATTTTATCACTTAAATTAAGGAATTCACCTACTAAAATTTCTTTTATTAATCTATTTTTGATTTCACCTTTAATCATTTATTTTATTGTTATCAAAGTTCCCCACATTTGTATAAAATTCAAAAAGTAACTTTTAGATTGTTCATCGATAAAACGATCATATTCCTTCTTAGTTGTATCCGCTAAAAAGTTCAAAAATATTAAAAACAATTTATAATGGTCTCGTCTAAAAACAAAACATGACTATCATCCACATTTAATAAATAATTTGTTTTTATTCCACTTATCTAACAAAAGTCAGAGTAGTATTTTTATCATTTTTCAATTTTGAAAGTATTATTCTAGTTGAGAACCAAGATCTCACATCATTAAACTCAAGTTTAAATTTATTACTCTTAGTTTCTTCCCTCATCCTCATTAGGTTTAAAGACTATTACTTTGATGATTTATATCGTATATCGTATAGAATCTCCCTATTAAAAAGGAAATAATATCAAGAATAGCAATTATTTTGGGTCTACACTTTGCAGTTGCCTCTTGAAAACTCATTATTTCATCGCTACTTATAAAACATTTAAATACTATTTCTATTAGTTGGTATAACTTTTCACACCTTCAAAATTAAACTCACATTCAAATTTTGGTATGTTACTTTCGAGTCTATCAAAAATCAATATGAATTTCAAAAATTATTAATCATAAAATATCCCTCATTGATAATTTTCATACGTGTTCTTGTAGAATACAGTCATTTTTAAAATATTTTCCCTCAATATTATTAAGGGATAATAACCCTCTTCAAGAGCAAAAATATTTTTAGTAATTATCATATTTAGATTTATTAAATCATTCAATTTTAGTTATCCAATAATTCTTTTCTTATTTAAAATACTAAGTCCAAAAATAGATATTTCTTTCGAAAAGTTATATTTGCTATTATAATAGATATTTCTTCATTTTTCCGTTATAAACTAGACACTGACATACTCTTGTAATATTATTTTGGTATAATTAAAATTATGGGAAGGAAGCACAGATTATGAGAAAAGTAATAGGGTATACTACATCATTTTGATTATCAATAATCACATTAATTGCTTTGCTCTAAAAACTACCAATCTTTAGATGGTGAGTATTATTGATCTCAAGTGAAAGAAACGAGTTAGCGTGTTTCATTAAAGGAAATAATGCTTCCATTGAGCATGAGAGAAGCGAAACAGCTTTTACCATTAACAAACAAAAAGCATCCAATCGAATTAACTGGACAAAATATTGCGAGTCAATCAGAAGATTATTCATTTAAAGATTGGGTCTTTTTTCTGTTGATATTAGCGGAGTTAAGAACGACACTATATTAAAGATATCGAAGCTTTATAAAAACGCTCTAAAACAATATGGGTATAAATAATAATATTCACACCCTATTTTAGCGAATAGGTGTCCCAAATAGGTTACTTTCATATTCAGCTATTATTAGCTGAATAGTTTATATTTAGGCAAATTAGTTTAATCAAAGAGATTGGATTATATTTTTATGATGCTAATAGATTCATGAATAATTTAAAAAAGAAAATATCCGTAGAGCTTATTTGGCACATCAGACGACATCTAGATGCATTATCGAGATACTCAAGATACAGAACATAGAAAAATATGGAGTTGTTTCACCCCACAAATTAGCATTGATTGTTTGGAGCGAGTTGTAAATGGTAATAAATATCCACCGGCTTAGCGGTGTTTTTCAGTTTTATGCGTTTTCCTGTAAACGGATCTCCAATTCTAATTCTAATCTGTTCCGCTATACTGATCTTTCTAATTGATTCCGTATATCTCTCCAATGGCTTTTGAATTCTTTCCTACCGTATCTACATAATACTTCTACACCAAAACGATCATTTCGGTATTTAAATCTTGCATTCGCCCATCTTTCAAATATCATTTGGCCACTTTTCCCTTTTAAAATATCCGACAAACCCGAAACACTCTATTTTTGGTGGTATTCCACTAACATATGAACACGATCCACGCAGACCTCTGCTTCAATAATATCTCCATGTTTCCATTCACACAACTGTCGTAACATTCTACCGACATCAAGCCTCCTTGACTCATAGAATGCCTTTCTTCATATTTTGGTGCGAAAACGATATGATACTTTCACAGTTCCATTTCGTATGTGATAAACTGTGTAAGTCATAGGTATATCCCATGATAAAACCTCCTAGTTCTTTCTGATGTAGTTTGCAGACCACATACGAATTATAACTAAGGAGGCTTTTTCATTATCACTCCGCTCAGTTTTGGACCCCCGGACAATCAGGGTTTTAATTAGACCAAGAAAAAGCACCCAATAAATGGGATGATTTGAATAAGTCTTCGCATAGAACGATATTAACGTTTATTGGCTACCTTCGTCGTATGCATCCACATCCGTACGTCACTTCGTCTCTACGGCTGTGAAAATTACGACCGCCATTTCTCATACGCACTGCAAAATACAGAGTGCTGAGACTCTGTAAAGTAATTCCCAGCAACGTATTAACGTTTTTGAGGCTAGGTCTTCGACTGTCGCAGCCACATCCGTAAGTCGCTATGCTCCAACGGCTGTGTCAATTGACCTCAATCTTCATAGCAAAAAGCACCCCCAATAAATGGATGCTTTTCGAATAAGTCTCGCAATAGAACGATATTAACGTTTATTGGCTACTCCTTCGTCGTACGCATCCACATCCGTACGTCACTTCGTTCACGGCTGTGGAAATTGCGACCGCCATTTCTCATAAAAGCACCCTGCAAAATACAGAGTGCGCTGAAATTTTGTAAGTAATTCTTGTAACGTATTAACGTTTTGAGGCTTGCTTTGTTCATTTATGAACCGTTATCAGAAAACAAACCAGAAAGAAAACCTAGCTCAGTTCATCGTCCCTCAATCCTTGCTCTGCGCTATTTCTTTTGCACGACATGTTTGCTAAATCTTTTCAGAGAGTTTTTGTTCGATATACTTGTCAATGTTTTCGTAAAATTCTCGAGTCGTCTCACTCATCTAATTTTGCTGAATTATGGAATTGCTTGACTCTTCAATTGAACAGATTGAATACCGTAGAGGCTGTTTTTGGCGAATGGTTTCTAAATTCTTCTTCTGATACTCTGATCTCCAACAACCGTCAAGACCAATCATTATTACTTGACTGTAGACTTGATTAATGACCGTATGATTGGCGAAACTCATTCCTACAAACTGTTCTGATCCTTCTTTTCGCGCTCGATCGATCGTCAGAGTGACTGCGTGGAATAGCTGATTGGAAGAACCAATAATACAATCAAGGATATCAACCCAATTCTCATTTTAATGCTTTAGCTCATTAAATGAACTTAGGAGATTTTTCTCATCATAATTCTTGTTCCAAATCAATGTTGATAAGCATGATAAAGACACAGTCGATCGAGAAAAGATAAAGAGTCTCCCAAATAAAAATCGTACATTTCCATTAGCTAAACCATAGCCTGCAGTGCAGATAGGGTGGCATCAGAGCTGTTGCGATGGCTACTCCTGGTACATGATATTGTTTGCTTTTTTCCTTGAACCAATGAAACCCTGCTATCCCACCAGCACAGCAATGAGAACATCCCAAATGGTTGGAGAGGTTCGTCAATCAACTCGCTACTTGTATAAGATAAGGGAGACATCCAGAAATACAAAGTCGAGACAAACAAACTGACCAATACTTGAGTAAACAAAACCACTAAAGATTGTTTGATTAAACGGGTATCAAAAATAGCTAAAACCAACACCCAGTCCAACAATCGGTGTCATAATAGGGAAATCAGCATGGCTCCAATAACGACAGCTGTTGAATTCATATTTAGACCTATAGAGGTAATCAAAAATCGCACACATCAAAATCATTGTATCTCTTAATCGAACATGAAGACTGATCATATAATTTCTCGGTATTCACGTATTGAATAGTTCCCAGTCATCTGTCCTCTCTTTCCTTATTTAAATCGAGTATAATAATTAATAATAACAGCTGATAAACAGGCATATGAGCCCATAAATCGTCAAGAAGACACTGGTAATCCTTCCAATCAAGGTCACAGCTAGGGAGATCCCGTAGCCGACAGTCGTCGAAGTCACAAAAAGCATACCAAAGACTGTCTCCGCACTTTGTGATAGCAGGTTCAACTAGGAAAAATGCGCCTCCTGACCCAAAAACAGAGGTCACAAAACTCAGAGCAAAACCGAGTAAAACCCGTAACCTGTATAATATGCCATAACATTTTAAACGTCTCATTTGTTCTCCTTATTCATACTAGCTCTGACTGAGGCCGTTTTTCCAATAATCAAAGTGAAGATAGGACTACGATCTCCATCAGAGAGATAGACAAACTGATAGATCTGATTTAAGCTGATTATCAACTGATATTGTTTGAAAATGACTGGAAGAAAGACCAGATATGACTGTCTTGAATCAGTCCCTTCTTAACATCAGACAGGATATTAGCTAAAAGCTCCCAAGGACTGAAACGGCAATCCTTGACATTTATATGCATCCGGTCCACCACTCATTCAGACTCGGTATCTTGGATAGGCGTGAAATTCTCCAAAAGAGAACTCCTGCTGCCCAGAGTAGAAACAAATTCCACCCAAATAATTTCTGAGAAATTTTCTCAACCTTTTTCCCATAATGTGTTTAGTGCCATCCATAACGATCCCAACCAGAAAAAGGAAAGAAACAAGCAAAGAAATTTTGCCGTAAATCCCAAAAAGCTTTCAAGACTTGGTGTTGTTGGTTTTTCTAACTCTAAAATCAAGATGGTCATAATAATTGCTAGAACAGCATCTGTCAATACAATTAATCTGTCTTTCTTCATCGGATTGCATCCCCTTTCTTTTTGTAACATTCTATCTTATCGCATAATATTGGATATTCTTTCATAATCCGACTACAAACAAAATAAACCAAAAGTCTGTCCCTATTATACTATATTTAACTCTAGAAAGTATTCATCCATCTAATTAATAAATATATCATATTTCACAATAAATGAATACTATCAAGATTCATCCCCTTTCACTTCATCATTTAGTGTTGCTTAGATTTATCAAAAACAACCAAATTTGTATTAATTTCAAGTATCACCTAGTTACAAAAATTTGGTGAACAGAAAAAGCATCCCGTATTTTTTTGATACGAAATGCTTTCAATAAGTTTAAATCAGTTTTAACGTTTACTAAATTGTGATGCTTTACGAGCTTTTTCAAGCCTGGTTTTTACGTTCTTTCATACGTGGGTCACGTGTTAATAAGCCAGCAGCTTTTTAACACTCCACAGAAGTCAAGTCAACTGTTAATAATGCACGAGCGATTCCGTGACGGATAGCTCCTGATTGACCTGTGAATCCACTCACCGTTAACGTTTACTAAAACATCGTATGAACCTAATGTTTCCAGTTAAGTTTAAAGGTTGTTTGATTACTTCGTGTAAGTAAGCAAATGGGATGTATTCTTCGATTGATTTTTGTTAATTGTAATGTTTCCTGTCCTGGTACTAAGATAACACGGGCAGTTGAGTTTTTACGGCGTCCAGTGCCGCGGTATTGTGCTTGAGCCAATGCTTTTTCCTCCTTAGATTAGTGATTGGATGTCTACTACGCTGGTTGTTGTGCAGCATGTGGATGTTCAGCTCCACCGTAAACATGTAATTTAGTAAATTGACGACGACCCTAATGAGTTCTTAGGGTAACATGCCTTTTATTGATAATTCAACTAATTTACGAGAGTTGTTAGCACGTAATTCACCAGCTGTACGAGCTGTCAATCCACCAGGGTGGTTTGGTGGTGATAGTAAACTTTATCAGTTGCTTTTTACCCTGTTAAGGCAACTCTGTCGCGTTGATGATGATTACGAAATCACCTGTATCAACGTTAGTGTAAATGTTGGTTTGTTTTTCCACGTAAAATGCTTGCTGCAACAGCTGAAAGACGTCCTAATGGCACATCAGTAGCGTCGATAACAGTCCAGTTACGTTCTGTAGTGCTAGCTTTAGCCATGTATGTTGGACGCACGATTGTTTCCTCCAATTTCTTTCTTGGTATTCTTCACATTGAGGTTTAACAGGGGCTCAAAATGTGGATCTATTATCTAGAAAATAAAATTATTTTGCTAATGCTTCTTTAGCTTTGTCTGCTAATACTGTGAAAGCAGCTGCATCGTTAACTGCTAAGTCAGCTAACATTTTGCGGTTCATTTCGATACCAGCTAATTTTAAGCCGTGCATTAATTTGCTGTAGCTTAATCCGTTTAAACGAGCTGCCGCATTGATACGTGCGATCCATAATTTACGGAAGTCACGTTTCTTTTGACGACGGTCACGGTAAGCATACATATATGATTTCATGACTGCTTGTTTAGCTGTTTTTAAATAATTTTTGATTTCGCTCCTAGTAACCTTTTAGCTAATTTTAAAAACGCGGTTACGACGACGACGAGTAACTGTTCCACCTTTAACACGTGGCATAATTAATTCCTCCTTGGTCTATCAGTCTCTTGCGACTGGCTTGAAAATGTAATAGTTTGCGTGCTGAATTAACGCATTTGACTTAATTGTTGTTTAATACGTTTGATGTCAGTAGCGTGAACCATTGTTTGTTTACGCAAGTGACGACGTTGTTTTTTAGTTTTGCCATGGAAACGGTGGCTTGTGAAGGCTTGAGAACGTTTTAATCCTCCACCACCTGTACGTTTGAAACGTTTAGCTGAACCACGGTGTGTTTTTGTTTTTGGCATGAGACTTTCCTCCTGTTACTTTTTGACTTTATCATTCTTAGGTGCTAACATCAAGAACATGCTTCGTCCGTCCATTTTAGCCTTTTGTTCAACTGTCGCGATTTCAGAAACTTGTTCTGCTAAACGCTCGAGAACTTTTTGACCAATCTCTTTATGAGTAATGGCACGACCTTTGAATCGAATGCTTGCTTTGACTTTATCACCTTTTTCAAGGGAACTCGATCGCTGCTTTAACTTCGTATTAAAGTCGTTCTCATCAATCGTAGGGCTTAGACGCACTTCTTTGATATTGATGACTTTTTGGTTTTTGCGAGCTTCTCGTTCTTTTTTCTGCTGTTCAAAACGATATTTACCATAATCCATGATTCTGGCAACTGGTGGTTTTGCGTTTGGCGAAACTAATACTAGATCAAGTCCAGCTTGTTCTGCTAAACGTAAAGCATCGTTTTTCGTTTGAACACCAATTTGTTCACCGTTATTGTCAATAACACGTAACTCACGAGCGCGAATTCCATCATTGACCATCACATCTTTTGCTATGATATTCACCTCCAAGAAATTTTTGAGAGAAAAAGCAAAAAGCAACGGAAGTAATAGAATACTCCCTGCTGCCAATGTCTTTTAAAACTTGAACATTTCCTATCAGCCCAAGGACCCTTGTCAACTTAGGCGAGAAGCGGGATGCTTCTGCTTGTTTTCTCAACTTCAATAGTCTACCAAATAATAGAGAATCTGTCAACACATATCCCCTTACAAGTAGCTATTAAATTTTCCTTTTAGTAGAATACAGTATTCCTTCAAATTCGTCAACAAATCTACTCTATTTTGAGTGAAAATTTCCCTGTATTCATCCTATTTTGAATATTCCTCAAACCAGTCGGTAATAGCTTTTAGACGTTCTTGACGTAGATTTGGTAATCCTGAACGAGAGAGCCCGTGACTAGACTGAGGGAAGAGAATCATTTTTGTAGGCACATTGTTTTTACGCATGGCCATATACATTTGCTCCCCTTGCTCTTGTGGGCAACGTAAGTCACTTTGTCCGTGTAAGACAAGTAATGGCGTTTTTGCGTTTTTGGCATGAGCCACTGGTGACATTTCCCATAGGCGTTGTGGATTATGAATGTCATCAAGCAATTGTTTTTCCACGAAGAATGGTCCAATGTCACTTGTGCCGTAGAAGCTAATCCAGTTGCTGATAGAACGTTGTGTGACGGCTGCACGGAAGCGGTCCGTATGCGTTACAATCCAGTTTGTCATGAATCCACCATAACTTCCTCCAGCAACGTATAATTGGTCCGCATCAACTTCAGGATGTGTTTCTAAGATATAGTCTACCCCCATCATTAAGTCGTCGAAATCATGGTTCCCATAGTCGCCAAGAATACTCTTCACGAAGTTTTGTCCGTAAGTATTACTTCCGCGTGGGTTAATCATGATGACTCCGTAGCCTTTTGCAGCGAGGGCTTGCATTTCATGGAAGAAACTTTCACCGTATGCCACTTGTGGTCCACCGTGAACATAGAGAATCGCCGCATGTTTGTCTTTCTTTTCGACTGGTGGCATATACCATCCGTGGATATCCCAGTTATCGTAACCTTTATACGTAAAGCGTTCAGGCGTTGTAACGATATGTTCCGCCAGTATGCTTCATTTGGATTATAAAGGTTTGTAATTTCTCCAGTGAGTTAATCCAATTTTGCTAACGCACTTGGAAGTGTCGTTGTTGAATAAGTAATGACCAGTTCTTTTTCTGAGATGATTTTGGCTCCTGTAATATGAACCTCTTTATCAAAAAGAACTTCATTTCTTCCATCCAAGAAGAGACGGTATAAGACAATTTTCCCTTCCACACTCGCGCTAACGAGGAAACTTTCCTCATCCATCCATTGAGGTTCAACTCCAGTAACTGATTGTTGGAAGTCAGCATCTAGCCAGTCTCCCCGATTCCACATCTAATCCAGACGTTAAATTTAAAATGCTTCCTTCTGTACCTGGTTGACCTTCCTTATTGAATACGATGTCTACTTGTGTAACAAATCCGTGTTCTCCTGAATTATAAGCTAAAATAACTCCCTCTTTTGAATCCAGCATATAGCGATAAGATTCATCTGTTCCAGCTTCAAGAATTGGATGAATATCCCCAGTGGCCACATCACATAGCAAGCCTCTGCACTATCTAATGTCCAACGAATATTGGATAAATCACGGTCTACAACAAGGCTTCCGCCATCATGTAATACATCTCTGAAGAATATAGACTCTTCCGTTTCAAAAAGTGTCTTCACTTCTTTAGTGGCTACTTCTACCTGTTTAATTTGGGTTGTTTCTTTATTCGGTAAGAAGCTTCCACCATCGAATCGATACGTTGTTTTTTCAACGATGATTGGTTGAGGGAATTCTTCTTTCTTTTCTTCTTCATCCGCTTTAGTCGTTTGATAATAAATAGACTCGCTATCCTTTCCCCAAACATATACAGAGACGCCTTTTTTCTCCTGCGTTAGAGCGATGGCTTTCCCTCCTGTTACCGATTGAATTTTCAATTGAGGAGTTTTATCTTCTCCTTCATTACTGACAAAACTAATCCACTTTCCATCCGGTGATACTTGAAGCGATGAATTGACTGTTCCATCATCTCCGTAAGCTACATTTCCTTCGTTGGTGTACTATAAATAGCTGTTTCATAAGTATTCTTCTTTTCATTCATCTTCGTTTCTGTAAAGAAGATGTCTCCTCCAGCAACGACCGGTTGAGCTACATTTTTTAATTCAAATAATCTTTTTGTTCAATTTTCTTCATAATATCACTCCTTTTGCGCGTGTACTCTTTCAGTCTACTCTTATAAAGAGAGTTTTGCAACGGCAAACAAAAAGCGCGAGACTATCTTTTCTAGTCTCACGCTTCATTTGATTGATTGGTTATGCTTCTTGTTCGTCGTCTTTTTTACGAGAAGACGCTACTAATCCAACAGAAGCTAGAATACTTAATGCTGCTGCACTAAACAATCCAAATTCATCACCAGTACCAGTATTTGGTAATTCTGGTTGAGAAGCCTGTGGATGTTGTTCAGTGGCATAACTGGTGCTGGCGTAACTGTAGCAGTGTAATTTGCTTTTACTACTGTTCCATTTACGTCTACACGTTGAATCGTTACGGTTGGAGCCACCCCTGTAAAGCCAGCTTCTGGAACAAAAGTAATCGTTCCGTCTGGAGCAACAGTGAAGGTTCCAACTCCAGGAATCACCTTAGTCGTTGTTCCATCTTCAAAGGTTGCTGGAACTGAATCATCTAGAGGGACCTCTGGATCAGCTGCTTCAAACTTAGGTTTTGCAGTTTGCGTTTTGCCTTGAACATCCGTTGTCACTTCATCCTTAGAAGAAGGAGTAACAGAAGTCACAGTTGGCGTATATTTCGCAGTTACCGGAGTACCGTTGGCATCTTTAGCTTGGACAGTGACACCGTCTGGTGTTCCAACGAAGTCTTTATTTGGGATGAACGTAATTTCTCCTGTTTCTGGATTTAATTTATACGTCCCAACTTGTTTACCATCTTTCATCGCTGGTAATTCTGTCTTATCTGTTGGTTCCCCTGTTTCTGGGTCAATGAATTTCGCTGGTTGGTCCCCGTCGATTTTCATTGGAACATCTGGATCTCCCGCTGTAAATTGCGGTGTTTCCTTTTGTTCTTTCCCTTGTTTTCCAGTTGATGTTTTATCTTCACCGCTTGGTGTTACTTCCGTTACGGTTGGCGTGTATTTCGCTGTCGCTGGAGTGCCGTTGGCATCTTTTGCTTGAACTGTGACACCTTCTGGTGTTCCAACAAAGTTTTTATTTGGCGTGAACGTTACTTCTCCTGTCTTTGGATTTAGTTTATATGTTCCCACTTGTTTACCATCTTTCATCGCTGGTAATTCTGTCTTATCTGTTGGTTCTCCTGTTTCTGGGTCGATGAATTTCGCTGGTTGGTCCCCATCAATTTTCATTGGAACGTCTGGATCTCCCGCTGTAAATTGCGGTGTTTCCTTTTGTTTTTTCCCTTGTTTTCCAGTCGATGTTTTATCTTCACCTCTTGGCGTTACTTCCGTTACGGTTGGTGTGTACTTCGCTGTAGCTGGAGTACCGTTGGCATCTTTAGCTTGGACAGTGACACCTTCTGGTGTTCCAACAAAGTCTTTATTTGGCGTGAACGTTACTTCTCCGGTAGTTGGATTTAATTTGTACGTACCCACTTCTTTGCCATCTTTCATAGCTGGCAATTCAGTTTTATCTGTTGGTTCTTTCGTTGTCGGGTCAATAAACTTCACTGGATTTGAAGCATCAATCGTAAGTGGAACGTCTGGATCTCCTGCTGTAAATTGTGGTGTTTCCTTTTGTTCTTTTCCTTGTTTTCCAGTCGATGTTTTATCTTCACCTCTTGGCGTTACTTCCGTTACGGTTGGTGTGTACTTCGCTGTAGCTGGAGTACTGTTGGCATCTTTAGCTTGGACAGGACACCTTCTGGTGTTCCAACAAAGTCTTTATTCAGCGTAAACGTTACTTCTCCTGTGTTTGGATTTGGTTTATACGTTCCCACTTGCTCACTTTCATCTTTCATCGCTGGTAATTCAGTTTTATCTGTTGGTTCCCCTGTTTCTGGGTCAATGAATTTCGCTGGTTGGTCCCCATCGATTTTCATTGGAACGTCTGGATCTCCCGCTGTAAATTGTGGTGTTTCCTTTCTGTTCTTTCCTTGTTTTCCAGTCGATGTTTTATCTTCACCTCTTGGTGTTACTTCCGTTACAGTTGGTGGTACTTCTTCGCTAGCTGGAGTACCGTTGGCATCTTTAGCTTTGGACAGTGACACCTTCTGGTGTTCCAACAAAGTCTTTATTCAGTGAAACGTTACTTCTCTGTGTTTGGATTTGAGTTTATACGTTTCCCACTTGTTTACCATCTTTCATCGCTGGTAATTCAGTTTTTATCTGTTGGTTCCCCTGTTTCTGGGTCAATGAATTTCGCTGGTTGATCCCCATCGATTTTTCATTGGAACTTTCGAGATCTCCCCTGCAAAATTGCGGTGTTTCTTTTGTTCTTTCCCTTGTTTTCCAGTTGATGTTTATCTTCACCGCTTGGTGTTACTTCCGTTACGGTTGGTGTACTTCGCTGTAGCTGGAGTACCGTTGGCACTCTTTAGGCTTGGACAGTGATACCTTCTGGTGTTCCAACAAAATCTTTATTTAGTGGAATGTTACTTCTCCGGTAGTTGGATTTAATTTGTACGTCCCCACCCTGTTTACCATCTTTCATCGCTGGTAATTCAGTCTCTGTCTGTTGGTTCTTTCGTTGTTGGGTCTCATAAACTCACTGGGCTTTGATGCATCAATCGTAAGTGGAACATCTGGATCTCCCGCCGTATTGCGGTGTTTCTTTGTTCTTTCCCTTGTTTTCCAGTTGATGTTTTATCTTCACTGCCATGCGTACTTCCGTCACGGTTGGTGTGTACTTTCGCTGTAGCTGAGTGCTGTTGGCATCTTTGGCTGGACAGTGACACCTTCTGGCGTTCCAACAAAATCTTTATTTGAGTGGAACGTACTTCTCCTGTTTCTGGATTTTAATTTGTACGTCCCCACTTGTTTACCATCTTTCATCGCTGGTAATTCAGTCTTGTCTGTTGGTTCTTTCGTTGTTGGGTCTACAAACTTCACTGGGTTTTGAAGCATCAATCGTAAGTGGAACATCTGGATCTCCCGCTGTAAATTGCGGTGTTTCTTTTTGTTCTTTCCCTTGTTTTCCAGTTGATGTTTTATCTTCACCGCTTGGCGTTACTTCCGTCACGGTTGGTGTGTACTTCGCTGTAGCTGGAGTGCCGTTGGCATCTTTGCTTGAACAGTGACACCTTCAAGGCGTCCAACAAAAGTCTTTATTTGCAGTGAACGTAATTTCTCCTGTTTCGGATTTAATTTATACGTTCCCACTTGTTTACCATCTTCATCGCTGGTAATTCTGTTTTGTCTGTTGGTTCATTCGTTGCTGGATCTACAAAAACTTCACTGGGTTTGAAGCATCAATCGTAAGTGGAACGTCTGGATCTCCCCGCTGTAAATTGCGGTGCTCTTTTGTTCTTTCCTTGTTTTTCCAGTGGATGTTTTATCTTCACCTCTTGGCGTTACTTCCGTACGGTTGGTGTGTACTTCGCTGTGGCAGGAGTACGTTGGCATCTTAGCTTGAACTGGAAATCTTCTGGCGTTCCAACAAAGTCTTTATTTGGCGTGAACGTAATTTCCTCTGTGGTTGATTTAATTTGTACGTCCCCACTTGTTTACCATCTTTCATTGCTGGTAATTCTGTTTTGTCTGTTGGTTCATTCGTTGCTTTGGATCTACAAACTTCACTGGATTAGAATCACTGACCACCATCGGAACCTTTTGTTCAGCTCCATCTTGTTGTTTAAACGTAATCGTTTCAGATTGAACTTGACCTTGTTTTTCCTGTTGTTGTCTTATCTTCAGCGATTGGTTGAACTAGGTAATACCGTTGGAAATGTACTTTACTCCTAGCAAGGACTCTACCCGTATTTCGCTTCAACCACTTGAACTACAATTGGTTCTGGTGTTCCTCTAAAATCTTTATTTGAGAACTTCACTTTCCCAGTTGTAGGTTCAATTTCGTATTTCCCAACTACTTGTCCATCTTTCATCGCAGGAGCGCTATTTCCAATAGGGTTTCCTGTTTTTGGATCTACAATTTGCATAGGATTTTCACTAGAAGGAGTAACTGGGACCCAGCTGCATTCGTGAATTTCAATGTTTATCATGTTCTAACCCTTGCAACTCTTCTGAAGTGGCAGCATCTGAAAGTGGAATCACCTTAGGAAATGTAGCGTCCATCCATTGTATCTGCTTGGTCGCTAATCGTTGCAACGGAGATTATCTTTCGTATTCCAGCCCTGAATCGACTCACGTATTGTCATGACGACGAATCGTAATCCCTTTACCAACTCCAACAAATCCAGCTTCAGGCACAAATTCAACTACAGCATCTTTCCCTGAACCTGTAACTTTATATTTACCTTCACCAGAAACTGCATAATAGCTTCCTGAATCAACGGTTACTTTGTTTCCACTTTTCATCTGACGATATATGGAGCAACGGTTTCATCGATAATAGCATCTTCTGTTTTGAACATCTTTGTTTTCCTTGGGCAGTGAATTCAACGGTTCCTCGCAACTCCCTTGAACTCCTTCTGTCTCTGTTTTACTTCCTTTGGTGGGTAAATGACCTATGTTTCAAAAGTCTCTACTCTCCGGACATTGACATGCCAGTTGGACTTTCATATATCTGGCGCATGAGTAGAGATACGAACTCATCCCTAAGTTTATGCAATTCTAAATCATTTAAAATAGGTCCGTTATTAAACGTTAAAACTGCATTTCCGTCTGAAGTAATCGTTGTTTTTTCAGAACGTTCATTTTCATCAAATTTACCATTGCGGTTGAAATCAATCCATCCATAAAGATAGGCTCTGGACTTCCACCCGTATAGTGCCTGAACGGTTAACGTATAGTTCCCTGGACGAGTACGTTCAATCGAAATCATTTCATTCGTTTTGCCTTTTAATTCTGCTGGCAAGATTTGATTAATCCCTTCGTCTCCAGAACCGTCTTTATCGTCCCCTTTCCAATCAGAACGATCTAGATTTTCATCCATATCCGGACGAGTATCCCTAAATATGGTTGATTCACTTTTTGCCCTCAGTAACTCCGTTCACTTGGTTAATACAGCGTGTGTCGCAAGACCATGATTCCGGAGCATCACTTTCATCAAAAGGTAAGAATCCAATCATCGCTGCTTGTTTCCCTGCAGCCATTACATAAATCCCAACTTCTGAAGCTCCTCGAGTCATTACAAGAGGTACTGAAAACGGACCTGCAGAATAGTTTGAACCAAAAACTCCTGTTCTAATCCAGCTGTCTTCAAATCAGGACTTCCAAAAATACTTCCAGGCAACCGTTTTGACCTTTTTGTTCCCTACACCCTCAGCATTTGAGATTTGAGTGCATTTTGACCAGGTAATTTTACCCCATCGACATCTACAGGCTTTCTGCCATTATAATTTTGAGCTGGATCAAATGTATCCTTTGTATTTTGTGGGACGTAAGTACGGGTATTTGGAACTCCTTTTTTAGTCCATTCCCCAATATGTTGCCATCCAGTTCCGTTTGTAGTGAACATTACTAATTCTCCCAGGTTTGCTGATTCTGCATCGGCCATTACAATGGATGGGTTTTTACTGGTTTCCGTTGTAAGTCCCAGAAATCTCAAATTGAATACTGAAATTCTACCATCAAATTCGGAAGTGATAACCGTTTTCTTTTCCCAGTATCAAACTCCTTCTTTACGAATCTCGTCCACCTCATTTGTGTGCTTCAGTGATAACTTTTGCTTCTGCACCTGCTTTGATAAGCTGCTCTTGCTTGGATTCTCACTAGAACTGATATACCCATTCTTCGCATTTTGGATCATAATAGCTTTTTCCTCAGCTGTGGCCCCTTGATTTTCCATGCGTTTTCTATAGATTTCTGTTGCTTGGAATGGTCTTAAGGACTTAATTGTTAATTTAACTTTATAACCCGGCATTACTTCTTTCGTATAGGTCTGCTCCGACTTGAAGCGCTAATTTACCATCAGCCGTTCTAGTTGTTCCAGTCCAGTTGCTGTATCCCCAAAAATCCAACCACGAAACTTGTTTTAAAAACTTGGTCCGCTAAGATTTGTGGGAGTTAAACCTGGTTTTTCTACTTTTTGGCTCAGATGTAGCGTCGATAACGTCATCACCAATTTTTTCGCTTGAAGTCGCATGCTCACGTTTTGTAGCGTGTACGAGGTTTATTTTCTGTTGCTACTGTTGTTTCTTCTTTACTTCAGCAGCAACTGTTGTTTCTTCAGCTTTGTCGAGGTAATGCTGCTTCTTTTTCAGCAGTTTCTTTCGTTGTTTTCTCATTTTCCTCTTTTGGTTGAGAAGTTGTTGTTGTCTCAGCAGTCGGCTCTACCTTTTGTGTAGCTTCTTTTACACTTTTTCTGTCAGTCGAGTCTTTTTCGGACTTTCTTAGTAGCTTCTTGTGTCGAAACTGATGTACTCGACAGTATCCGCATGTACTCATTGTTTGACCTTGCATGAACATAAATCCTAAGGCAACAGCAACGAGAAGCTGTCCCCTACGGATAATTTTTTAATCGCGTATCGAGTTACTTTTTGAACGTTTCTTACGCTCATTCATTTGAACTATTCTTTGAACTAAACATATCCTTCCTCTTTCTTTTCTCTATCGTTTTTATATTGTGAAATTTATTGATAACATCCCTTTTTCACCACTACCTAACCACAGATTTTTATCATGTACAATACATCATTTTTCCAACTATGAAAACTTTTCATCATTTCATTTGTGAATTATGATCTTTTCTCAATCATTTTTCCTATCTAAAATTTAACATTAAAAATATGAATAGAATAAAACAGCATTGTTTTATCAGAAAATAAATAATGCTGTTCTATGCTTGATTTTATTTGATTTTTCTATCTACGACAGTCTTTTTTGAAACTTGTTTTCAAAAATTTTCTAAGGACGTAAAACACAAGTACAATCCCAAAAAAGAACACCCAAAACAGAAGTGGAAGTTTCTTAATAAAGTGCACAGTCTTATTCCAAATAATTTTAGGAATCCATTGACTAGCCTCAGTTGTTGTTTCTTCATAAGTAGATTCAACAACTCATCTAGCTCTTTTTCAATCGAATAAGTTAATTCCTGTTCATAGAATTGTTCCTTGAGGTGTCGCAACTTTTTAGTGATTCCCCTCAATTTGATAGGTTGCAGTCTTTCCTTTTTCAGTAAAAACTTTCACTGCATGATCTAATTTCACTTTTTGGCCTTGAATGGTTTGAATTCCAGGATTGAATAAAGTTTGTGCCTCATATTGTTTTAAGACATAACTCAACAAAGCATTTCCGATTTTATGACGATTATACTCTCCAGCAGCACTAGTCCACTCACTCACCCCTAAAACGATATCTAATAGTTCCTACCCGTCTTTTGATAAATCCCAATATAGTTAAATCCATCTCTTTCACTAGTTCCAGTTTTTAAACCAATAATACCAGGATACGCTAATAAATCCCCTTGAACCGAATGATTGGTGTTTTTAATCGTTTGTGCATACGGTGTTCCACTCATAACCGTAAGTGTGCTATTTCTCGTATACTGAGTAATTTCTGGATGTGATTTATATAATGCTATCACCATTTTAGCTAGGTCTCTAGCAGTCGTTTTGGTTGGGTTGATTCATTGAATGGCGTTTGACCGTATAATGACCTTGAAAATCTTCTGCCACCGCACCAGTAGCACCTTCGAATTTGGTATTCGTCATTCCTAATTCTTTGGCCTTTTGATTCATTAAGTCTACAAATTCATCCGAATTATCATTCACCAGATGTGACAAAAGAATCGTAGCCGCATTAGAAGAAGGAAGGAGTGCCATTTTTACAAGTTCCTCCACTGGATACTCGACTCCAGCAGTTAGCGGAACATTACTTAAGGCTGTTATTTTAGAAATAGCCTCATCTGTTGCAGTTGGGACTACTTTATCACTTAAAGCTTATTTTTCCCTTCTTTAATCGCATCATAAACGATAAAAATCGTCATTAATTTACTTTAAGCTAGCAGGATCTACCGCCCTTATCAGGATTTTTTCCTGCCATAATATTTCACCCATTCGCTATACTCACAACTAGTGAAGCTTTCGGTGTATCTGAAGAGCCAATCTCATACCCTTCATCTTTAACTACTTTTTAAAATAGATTCTTGTGCGTTCACTGTGGATATTGAACTGATAACTCCCATCATCAATAAAAACAAGACGCAAACTAATTTGATTATTTTTTTCATTATTTTTCCCTTAAAACATCTCCTCTCATTTTTAGTGAATTCTCCCTCTTTTTGCAATAAAAACTTAATACAAATCTAAATCATTTTTCTAAACTTAAAAATCAAATAAAAAAATACAGATATTCTTAAAAATATTAGAGACCATGCGTTTGAACAACTCTATCAGGAGCACAGCTTTTATCACAGCACTCTCCATTTTATGAGGCGTTGAAATGATGGATATTACTGTCAAACAATCTAATTTCACCAAACCCGTTCCAAATGCTCCTGTTTTTAAAGGAAAACACATAGAGCCTCGCTTAGCAATAATCATAAGAATAACGTGCGTAACCAATGTGAATTACACTCTCTTGAAAATTTATTTTTCTAGAGAGTGTTTAGCGGTAGCCTCAAGACCCTGGCTTGAGGCTATACAGTTATTCTATAATTATTAAGTGTAGCCAGCTCAATATGTTTTTAAAAACTCTATAAGAAGCAGATAATTTATCCCTGCACTTCTCCATTTACAAAGGTGTTGAAGTTTGGATATGAATACACCAATAAACTTATTTCACAAAACTGATTCCTAAATTACCATATTTGGTAATCAAAAATACGAAGTGATTTCGGAGTCTATAGTGGTAACAATAGCGACCACAACTGATGTGAATTAGGGAATCTTCGAAATTTATTTCGTAGAGTCCCTTTGAAGCTCAGTAGGATTGAGACCTTAGACTCAATACGGTGTAGCTATTGTCACCACTATGAAGATCTCCGAAATAACACGTAGTGTTTTTGAATGGTACCTCACCATATACACAAAAAAACAGGCTCCTTTTCAGGAACCTGTTTGGGTAGAAATTACATCCATTTTGAATAGTCTTCATCATCCATCGCTTCAACACTACCGAGTAAGTACCCATTCCCAACTTGCGAGAAGAAGTCATGGTTACTTGTACCGGTTGAAATTCCGTTCATCACGATCGGATCCACATCTTCAGCAGTATCCGGGAACAATGGATCAAACCCTAAGTTTTGAAGTGCCTTATTCGCATTATAACGAATGAACACTTTCACTTTTTCAGTCCAACCAACTTGGTCATAAATAGATTGTGTATACTTCACTTCGTTTTGGTAAAGTTCCAAGCATAAGTTGTATACCCACATCTTCATTTCTTCTTGTTCTTGCTCTGACAATTCGTTGTAGCCTTGTTGGAACTTGTAACCAGTGTAAGTTCCGTGAACTGACTCGTCACGAATGATTAACTTGATGATTTCAGCTACGTTAGCAAGTTTGTTGTTTCCTAAATAGTAAAGTGGTGTAAAGAATCCACTGTAGAATAGGAATGTTTCAAGCATTGTAGAAGCCACTTTCATCTTCAAAGCATCTTTACTTTGGTAGATTTCGTTAATTTTTTTCGCTTTGAATTGTAAGTATTCATTGTTGTTTGTCCATTCGAAAATATCTTCGATTTCTGCTTTTGTATGCAAAGTACTGAAGATAGTTGAGTAACTTTTCGCGTGAACAGATTCCATAAATTGAATGTTATTCCATACGGCTTCTTCGTGTTGCGTGCGCACGTAATCTTTCATTAAGCTTGCACCTTCTTCTGATTGAAGCGTATCTAATAATGTTAATCCACCGAACACTTTACCCACAACATCTTTTTCTGCAGGTGATAAAGTTCTCCAGTCGTCTAAGTCGTTTGATACTGGAATACGTGTATCTAACCAGAATTGCTCTGTTAGTTTTTCCCAAGTTAATTTATCGATCATGTCTTCAACTTGGTTCCAGTCAATCGCTTTATAGTACTCTACTGGTTGTGTAGAATTTTGAGAAAGAATCTCATTAAAATATCGTTTTGTACTCATGAGCTTTTGTCCTTTCTTTCGTATTCCCATTAAATGCTGCAGCTTTCGCAAGCATTGCTTCCGATTTCGTCGTTGTTTTCTGTAAATGTACGTACATAGTAGATTGACTTGATGCCTTTATTCCACGCATAGTTACGTAAAATGTTTAAGTCACGGGTTGTCATCTTGTTTGTACGTCCTTCTTTCCATTCATATAATCCTTCAGGAAGTTCTGAACGCATGAATAATGTCAAACTCATCCCTTGGTCGATATGTTTTTGAGCCGCTGCGTATACGTCGATGACTTTACGCATATCGATATCGTACGCTGATTTGTAGAATGGTAAAGTATCGTTTGATAAGAATGGAGCTGGATAATAAGTCTTACCAGTCTTCTTCTCTTGACGTTCTTCAATTAAACGAGTGATTGGGTGTAATGAAGCACTTGTTTCGTTTACGTAGCTGATTGAACCAGTTGGCGCAATTGCTAAACGGTTTTGGTGATATAATCCACCGCTCATCACATCTTCTTTCAATTGTTTCCAATCTTCTACAGTTGGAATTGGAAGTTTCTCAAAGATTTTCTTCACTTTATCAGATTGAATTTGTACCTCTTCAGCAATGTAGCTGTCGAAGTATTCACCTGTTGCGTATTTAGAACGTTCGAAAACCCAACGAATGATTTACCGCGTTCTTTGGCAATCTTGTTACTTGCTTTCAATGTGTAGAAGTTCAACATTCTGAAGTATAAATCAGTGGCTTCGATAGACTCAGGTGAGCCGTATTCCATTTGGTTTAATGCAAAGAATGTGTGTAATCCCATCGCTCCAAGACCGATAGTATGTGCTTTGCTGTTTCCGTTTTTAACCGTTGGAACCGCATCGATACTTGAGTGGTCTGTTACGAATGTTAACGCACGAACGGCTACATCTACAGAGCGTTCGAAGTCAGGTGATTTCATTAAGTTCACGATGTTTGTTGAACCTAAGTTACAGCTGATATCTGTTCCTAAGTGTTCATACTCTTGAGCGTTGTTAATCACTGAAGGTTCTTGCACTTGTAGGATTTCAGAACATAAATTACTCATGATAATCTTTCCATCGATTGGGTTTACACGGTTTGCTGTATCGATGTTCACCACATATGGATATCCAGATTCTTGTTGTAATTTACTAATTTCGTTTTCTAAGTCACGCGCACGTAATTTAGATTTACGGATTTCAGGATTGTTCACCATGTTGTCATATTCTTTGGTAATGTCCACATATGAGAATGGTACGCCATAAATACGTTCTACATCGTATGGGCTGAATAAGTACATAATGTCGTCGTTTTTGATTAATTCGTAGAATTTATCTGGGACAACAAGTCCAAGTGATAATGTCTTCACACGCACTTTTTCGTCTGCATTTTCTTTTTTCGTAGATAGGAACGATACGATATCTGGATGGAATACGTTTAAGTAAACCGCACCGGCACCGTTACGTTGACCTAATTGGTTAGAGTAACTGAAACTATCTTCTAATAATTTCATAATTGGAACAACACCGCTTGATGCATTCTCAATTTTCTTGATTGGGTCACCTGCTGCACGAACGTTGGACAAGCTTACTCTACTCCTCCCCCAATTCTTGATAATTGGAGAGCTGAGTTGATGGTACGACCGATACTGTTCATATCGTCTGTTGTTTGAATTAAGAAGCATGAAACGAGTTCTCCCACGACGTTTTCTTCCGGCATTCAAGAATGTTGGTGTTGCTGGTTGGTAACGTTGTGTAATCATTTCTTCTGCTAAATCATGTGCTAATTGCTCATCGCCATCCGCTAAGAAAAGAGCGTTAAATACAATACGATCTTCAAAACGTTCTAAGTAACGTTGACCGTCATTTGTCTTCATTGCATATTGTTTGTAGAATTTGAACGCTGACATGAATGAACGGAAACGAATTTTTTTCTGTACGTTTCTTTCATTAATTTCTTAACGAATTTACGGTTGTATTTTCCTAAAAATTCTGCTTCTAAATAATCGTGTTCGATTAAGTAATCTAGTTTTTCATCTAATGTATAGAAGAAAACTGTATTTGGGTTTACGTGTTCTAAGAAGAATGCACGAACCGCTTCACGATCTTTATGCAATGGAATTTTCCCATCAACTGGACGGTTTAACTCATTGTTTAATGCGAAGTATGTAACTTCTTGAGTCTTGTTCATTAATTTTGGACTATCCAATCTCTCTCACCTTTTCTATTAGTATTTGTACATCTTTATCTGTACCTTGGTTTTCAAAACGATGAAGTAAAGGAACATCATATCTTCTCGCTAACTCTTTGGAATTTGAACAAAAACTCGTGTTAAAATTGCGATTCCCTGAACCAGCAACTCCCATTAACAGCTTTCTGTTCTCTTCAAAATCAATAAATTCGTATTCGCCACTGATCTCCATAAGTTGGTGTAATGACGATATAAGGCTCTTTCATTTTGTAATGTAGGATTTTTTTCTTAGAAATTTCAATAAAATCCCTAACCCAATTTTTTACAAATTGTCTTGTTTTTCCAGTTAGTGATAAATAAACGACTTTTCACAATATCTCCATTCGAAATAGAAATACAGAAAATGCATTCCAATCTCACTTTGAAACTCACGAATTTAATTATATCCACTCTAATCTATTTTTGCAATATTTTTACCATATTTTGTATTGTTCTTTTTAGCAGACACAAAAATATAGTTGGTCAAATTCTTGCTTTTCGACATTTAGTAGTCAGGTCATTTATCTCATGTTTGACAGAATCAGTCGACGATTGTAGACTAAAAAGCGAAAGGAGTTCTAATTTATGTCCGAATTTCAACCAATGAGCCCATCAGAACGCCAAGTCATGCGCGTATTATGGGCAAACCCAAAGTAGTACTAGTGGCTTTTATCATCGAACAACTAGAAATCATTTCCTTGGAGTGAATCAACTGTAAAAACACTTATTATTCGCCTAACGAAGAAAAGGCTATATTCAAATCGATAATCGAAAGAAACCCTTCCACTATTCTGCAACAATTTTTGGAAAAGAGCAACTCGACCAAGAGACGGATGCACTTCTTGAACAAGTATGCCACAAACAAATGGAAATTTACTCCCATACTCTAATCAATAAAGCCACCTTAAGCCAAGATGACATTCAAGTATTAGTGAATGCCTTAAAGAAAAAGCTGCCACCGCTCCTACTTCTGTTGCGTGCAACTGCTTACTGGGCAATGTAATTGCCATCACTATCATTAACATAAAAACCTATTGGCTAGCCATAATGACTTTAAACAATCGGGTTTTGTGATATTCAATTTGCACTATTTAAAACTTTAGCTAAATGACTATGAATCTTACGGATTTAATAGTAGCAGTAATGGGAATAATATTAAAACGAATTAAAGGGAGTAAGGAATTCATTCCTTACTCCCTCTTTGTAGCTTTAAAGGAGCAAGATCTAGGTTTGCTCCGGTATTCCATTACAGCTACTATCCTTAATCCGTAAAGGTTTCATAGTCATGTCTTCTTACGATTTCAAATAGTCCTTCGCATCTTTAAAGAAGCTTGCAATAATCATAATGATAATAATCCCAATTGGGAAGGCTGCAATAATGGCTACCGACTGAAGATTATACATTGAATTTTCAGAGAAAATCAACGCGATTTTGGGGAATAAAATCAGTACTAATGACCAAAACATACGAACACGCTTATCACTATCATGCGTATGCGTTAATTCTTTATAAGAATAAGCAGAAACTACGAGTGTTAATGCATCGAACGTCGTCGCAGAAAGCAATCGTGTAACAGCCAGAAGTAGCAATCCAATATTCGCTAATGGCATTGTCTCAAAAATTTTAAGAATGGCTGCAGCATAATCCGCATTTGTATTTAAAATTCCTGTAATATCTAAGCCATGCTTTAATTGTTGCGCAAGTCCGTAGTTCCCAAGAATAATAAATGCTGTAAATGTTCCTGCGATTCCCCATGCATATCCACCCAGAACCGTATTTTTAACAGTACGGCCTTTTTGAAATACTACCGATAAAGAATAGGCGTCACTACACCATACCATCCAATAAGACCAGTAGTAAATCGTCCATTTTTGAAACTTGTCTCATGAAGTGGATCTGACCATGTGGACATTCCGATAAAGTTTTGAACAAGATTTCCAATTGCGCTAAATCCTGTTTCAAGAATATAAACTGTCTCTCCTCCTAGGAATAGGAAATAAGCGAGAAGTGCAAAGAATAAGTACAGTACAAATGGCTGCTAATTTTGAGACAGCTTCCATTCCTAACATAACAGTGCTTGTATAAACTACTGCAATTAATAATAATACAACAATCAGTATGGTTTCGAATTTTGAATTCCAAATACTGGCTCATGGCCGCTGAAAGAAGTGGGGTCGCTAGTGAGAACGTTGTTGCTGTCCCTGCTATTAAGGCAAAGATAGCGATTAAGTCAATGACTTTTCCCATCCATCCGTCTACTTTATCTCCTAAAAGAGGACGACAAGCTTCTGAGAATTTTTGTTTTTCAACTTTTCGATTATGCAACATAAATCCAAAAGCAACAGCTAACATGATGTAGAATCCCCATGCAATAGGTCCCCAGTGGAATAATGGGAAAGTCGAAGCCCATTTTTGAATGCTACCAAGTCTCCAAGATAAGACTCTTTGCATAGAGTGCCCACTCAATCATGGCATAGAACACAATATCTGCTGCCATCGTAGAAGTAAAAATCATCACTCCCCATTGGAAATTTGAATATTCTACTTTAGCGTCATTCCCACCTAATACAATACGACCATATTTAGAGAAAGCTACATACATACTACACAGGAATACACCAACTCCTAACATGGCATAATAAATACTGAATTGGTCTCCTAGAAAACCTCGAACTCCTTCAAGTACTAGCAGAACTAGAATCCGGGAATATCAAAAATAATAGTCCTAGAAAATAATACTCCAAATAATGGTACTAGTGTAGCAATCCAGTCAATTTCATCTCTTAACGATTTTTTCTCCAATTCATTATTCATAATGAGCCTCCTCTAATAAGTTTGACATGATGCATCCATTGTTACCAATTCTTCCAAGCTATCGATTTCTACGATATCTCCCTGTTGCATTGGGTAGATGCCCATTTCATATTCTGTGGGGTAACAAAACATCGCTGTCATCATCCAATAAACTGTCATGATGTTTTCTTTTCTTCAAACTCGATTTCCAAATGATGTTTTAACTTTTTGTCCGTCTTCTTTCGTCCAACGAGAAATGCTATATAATTGCCATCCTTTTGTCCTCCAGCACGACTCAGCTCAGTGACAACTCCATCTTTATTCACTTGCATGAGCCACTCTTGCGTCCCGCTTTTCTACAGGAATACATGCGTAACCCTGAGCGAGTGAACTCTGGATGTAAAATCTCACTGTTAGTACTGAGTCTCCATCTAAAATAATGGCTTCTTCTAGATGACCTCTGACAACATAAAGAGAAGAAATATTGTTGGCAATATCAAAAATAAGGATTTTCTACAATGGTAATATTTGGATAATCTGCTTTTTAACCTGAAAATTTTTCCTTTAAATAACCGACAACCACGTAAATCTCTTTGAATTCCTTGTTCATATAAGGCATCGATTACCGTATCAATCATTCTTTTCCCATTTACTTTTTACTAATGGTTTTGGAGTTCATTAGTTATTGGACGCATTCGTGTCCCTTTTCCCGCAGCCATCAATAATTGCTCGTTTAATCGTATTTGTCATTATTTTTCCTCTTTGCTAATTCTTCTGCACAATGCGGTAGAAGTCTTTGGCATAACGGTATTGCATCAGTGAATACTCCAAAGTCAACACCGAGCGTCCGTTTATATTCGCACCAGTTGCTCCAAAGCATTCCGCTAACGGCCATATATGCATAAATTTTAATACGCGTCATCTTTTTGCATTTTCCTTCAAAATAAAGGTCATTAATTCGTCTGCCTGGTTTACGGTCATATCCAGCGTAAATACAAAACATTGCAATATCGATATGTGGATCTTGCATACCTGCATATTCCCAGTCAATCAGTCGAATATCTCCCTCTTTCGTGAAAAAGAAAATTATCGTAGACTGAATCTATATGGCTTAGAACTGGCTTCTTTATATTTTCATCAAAACTCTTTAAGCTTAATATTTCATTTTGCTGTTTTTCATGATCTTTTATAGTAAGACCTTGACCGTTCCATAAACTTTGATAAAACACGATTTGTTTGATCGATCGAATGTATGAGCGACCTTTCAGTTTAGACGCATGGAAACCTCACGAAGTTTTCGCTATACAACGTTTCAAATCTTCTTTTATTTTCACTATCACAGAGCGTGCTCCCATCTAGATAGAGCTGTAATCTTATATCCATTCTCAGGATTCATATATACAACATCGTCACAGATTTTTGCCTTCTAACACGCGGTATACATCAGCTTTCTTCCCTACGATTAATGAGATGATCCAGTTCCTTCCCTGGAATACGCATAATGTATTTTTGTTCTTTACAAGTAAATAAGAAGCCATGATTCGTCATTCCTAATACTCAATATTTACAATTTTCCTCTAGTACTCCTAATGCTTTTGAAATGTTGATTCAGCATCTGTTTCTAAATGACTGGATGAATGGTCAATTTCACGTAACTGCGTCATAAGTATTAATCTCAGCAATCTTTATCATCGATCATTTTGGATATACAATATACTTTCTATCTTTATCTTCTAAAGTAACTTCCAAAAAGATTTTTCATGCCTTTTTCCTCAAAGCAGCTATATTTAATTGTTTGGTCACCACTTTAGCTTCTTTTTCTTTAGCAAGATAGCAAATCCCGTAAGGACGGTTTCTTTTCTTCTTTTCTCGCTCGTGATAATTTCTTGCTTTTTATTCACTCTAAAATAGCTTTTGTTCCACTTCCTCATGTCCATTAAATACCAAGAGTATAATTCATCCTCTTCAAAAGGATTTTCCTCACCATAAGTCATAGGGACAATATACGTGTTTCCTAAGATTCCAGCAACTCGTTGTAATGATAAAAATTATTTTTCGTAGCATAATCTGGATTCATCTACATTTTAGCTGAAAAGCATCGATTAAATACTCGTACTGCTCTTTCATAAAAGCCTACGACCACAGTGATATCTGATACTCCACTTCTTGTAATTGTTTAATCAATCGCTCAATAAGTGGTTCATTTTTGACTTCTAGAAGTCCCTTTTTGGAGTTTCTGTATTGATGGGAACCATTCGCATCCCAAAAGCCAGCTGCCAAGATTACTGCATTTTTAGGGTTTATTGAATAAGTTTTTGCCTTACTAGTCATCTCGAGTTCTTCATCAACTAGCTTTAATTCTCTTTAATTTCTTAATTTCACGATTCACCAGTCCAAGAGAATATCCCGATCAAATCTGCTAATTCTCGTTGATTGTGAATAGCGTTCTTTTGATTAATTTCAACAAATCTAAATTAACTTTGTTCATAAAATTCACCTCTTTTGTTTTCGTGAACAAAAATAGTATACTATGTATTCAATGAAGGCTACAGTCTTTTAGTAAAGAAATCTCAAATGTAAAGAGATGAGCATATGCTCATCTTTACGCTATAAAATCAATATTAAGTCTCATGGATAAGATACTCCTCACTCTTAGTAGAAACCATATTTATCACACTATAATCGACTACATTTTTCTGGTCAAACATCATTTCATAGCGACTAGAGACATAAAGCTTTTCCCAAATTAGTCTCTCATCAACTTGTCGAACTTTCGATGTAAAGTAGACTCTCTTCTTTCTTTTAAAATGACTAAAATGATACTCTCATTAACTGGTATGACACCCTCCGCCTTCGTCGTAGAAAGGACTATCTCCATCAGCATAATCCATAACGAAAAACATCTGTTAATCCTTTTTCATTCATTAATTTTAATAGTTTATCTTTAGCTGTTTCACTAAAAAGTACTCTATTGCTTCCTCTCTTTCTATCGAAAAAGGGAGACTCTTTTGGTCCCCTTCTAAATTGATTATTGTTCTTCTTCTGTCAAAGGTGCTCAGTTCTTTTAGCACGTTTTTCGATACTGAATCAATTGTCGGTGGTGTCACTTCAATTTGTGAAGGTGTATTTAACACCATATCCCCACTCTTCATTTTTAATCATTTCTAATTGTGTTTGACTTAAGATTTGAAGACGTTGTGCGATACGCGTTTCCTTCTTAATTGCGTCTGTTTCACGATTAATTTGAGTCGCTTTTCTCAGCTGCCTCTTTTTAATAATTCTTCGCAGTTTTTCTGCTTCAAAATAATGATTTCGCATCTTTACGCGCATTTTCACGTAGTCTATCTGCTGCTTCTTGAGCTACGATAATGATTTGTTCAAAGTTTCTTGAATAGAAGTAAAGTATTCTACTTTTTCTTCATTAAATTTCCGCG